>CEUM01017058.1_pt1 | contig 13793 bp, 9 predicted proteins | sample 356421 | NCBI WGS metagenome assembly CEUM01 (sample SAMEA2622716, study PRJEB7988) | marine metagenome | biome: marine biome (ENVO:00000447); feature: surface water layer (ENVO:00002042); material: "saline water (ENVO:00002010), including plankton (ENVO:xxxxxxxx)" | depth 5 m | reverse complement strand
GGGTGACGACGAAGACGTCGACGTCGACGCTGATCCATCCGCGTGGTCGTCCGCGCGTTTGGACGCCATGGCGACGGAAAAGTTCATCCTCGACGACGACGACGTCTTCGCGACGGGCTTCGACCCGTCGGAGGATCCGTTGCCGTCGAGCGTGAGCGAACTCGGTCTGGACGGCGTCCCAGCGCAGGATCAGTTTTACTCTCGATCGGCTGGATACCTGTCATTTGTCGAGGATGAATTCGACGACGAAGATCTCAAGCGCGAACTCGGAATCGATCGCGACGACATGTACCGCGGACCGAAGGATTTCCCAGATTTATCCGAAAACCCGACGCCGACGCCGACGGAGGCGACGACGGTGAGTTTACGCGAGGCGTCACCGCGAGGTTTGCCCAAACCCGCCGACGCGTATCACGCGCTCGAACTCGACGGCATCGATTTCATCGTCTCCAAGATGAACGATGGACGATTGGATCTTCGCGAGGTGTACGTCGCCAGACGAGACGGGTACGGGCGCTTCGTCGAAGAGGCGAGACGCGTCGACACGTCGGCGTTCGTCTCGCTTCCTCCGGCGTACTACCAAGAGATCGCCTGGACCGAGATTCGCGTGAAGAACGAAGAAGATTTCGAGAGCGGGCGAATTCCCAACTTCAACACCACCGAGGAGCGCACGACCAAGGTGTTTTTAATCTTCGCCAACAACGCGCCCAGCGTCGCGTACGATCGAGCGTTGGATTTCACCAAACCCGTCGTGCAATTGACGAGCGAAGACGGTACCATGACCGCCGTCGCCGTCGGCGGCGCGACATCGAACCCAAACGCATCCCTCGTCATCAAAGACGGCGAGTTGTACTGTCTCGACGCCGCGGAAATGCCGACGTTTACGCAAGTCATCGAGGAATACGAAGACTCGCGCGCGCGAGACGGTCCGACGACGACGGCGGAGTTTTTAGCCGAGACCGACACCGACATCGAGGCCCAGGCGTTCGACGAGGAGGAAGACACGCCGGACGTCGATCAAATTTAGACGACGCGCATTCATTCAACGATGCATGTATCATCACGACCCTCCTCGCGAGCGCGCTCGAAAAAGCGAAAAAGCGCACCGACACCGAATGCGCGCACCGCACGTTCCTCGCGACACACCGCGACGCGACGCGACGCGCATGTCCGACGCACGACGCGCGCGAACGACGATTGATAAAATCGATGACGCGTCCTTCTCGTCCGAGATTCCATCCTACGATGCCCTCATCGCGACGCACGGCGTCGGGGCGTTTTTCGAGCTCGCCAATGCGCCCGCGTTTCGATACGACGACCTGCGCGTGCGCCAGGACCAATCGGTGGTGGATTCGTGCGGAGGCATCGTGTGGGAATCGGCGTTTTGTCTCGTGAATTATCTGCGGGCGAACGCGCGATTCGCGGCGCTGATGACGCGAGAGGGGCGCGCCGCGGTGGAGCTCGGGTGCGGGTGCGCGCTGGTGGGACTCGTCGTCGCCAGGGATCACGGATTCGAGCGCGTGGTGGTGACGGATCAAGAGAAGGTGTTGGCCGATGTCACGCGGGCGAACGTGGCGATGAACGTCGAGGCGCTCGAGGCGCGAGGGGCGTCGACGGTGCCTCGTGCGATGGCGTTGGATTGGGAAAAAGAGGAGGAGTTGGACGCGGTGGCGGCGGCGGGTCCGTTCGACGTCGTGTTGGGAACGGATGTGTTGTTTTCGGTGCCACTCGTCGGAAAGTTGGTGAGGTGCGTCGAGCGATTGATGAGAAAGAAGAAGCACAGCGTGTGTTACGTGTGCGTGCAGCGACGAAGTCCGGATGCGCACGAAGAGTTTTTGAGATTGGCCAAGGAAAAGTTTGAGTTTTTCCAGGCGGAGGACGTCTCGTTCGCAGAGGACGACGCGTGCGAAGTGTTCGAGTTGCGATGGAGACGCGAGGATCTTTTAAAGAGGAAACGGGATCGGCGTTGATGAGGTGTAGTCGTCTTCGAGTGGTCACATGACTGTACTGTAGTAGCTATTGTCTAGTAGTTTATTTGTTCTTTTCGAGAATGGTCAATCCAGACTCGCGCGCGAGCTCCAAGAGCCATTTCAATTCGGTCGGAGCGAAATACTTGTAAATACCGTACTTCGGATCCGCCGATATTTCGACTACGTGCGTCGTTCCGCTGCGCATGGCGGCTTCAACTTGCGCCGCTTGAATCACGAGCGAAGGTACGCACACGGCTCGACACAGAGTGTGCACCAACGCAGAACTGTTTCCGTCGACCGATTGGACGTCGAGCGTGACTTCTTCACCCGGAAGGTCACCCTTGACACAGTCAGACATGGCGAGCGCGATGTCTTGATACAGCTCGCGTCGATCGCAGTCGCCAAAGTCGGCTGAGATTTGGACGACGACTTGTCCGTATTCGCCCTCCTCTCTCGCCGGACTTTCGCCGCGCTCGATGCCGCGTGTCGCGCTCACCTTGACGGAACCTTGCTCAAACTTGGACGCGAGTAACGTCTCTAAATCTCGAGCGATATGCTCTACGTCCGTGGAAGACCCTTCGTCGTACGACTTGAGCACTGGGATGGCGACGACGCGAAGGAGCGCGTTCGCGGTGTCCTCTTCGGTGTCGTCGACGTACAGCTCGTCGTCGTCAAGCCAGTTCTCCGAACGAAGAAGCTCGAGAACTGTCTCAATGACATGTTCCGCCGCTTCTAATTCATCGCCGACGATGTCCATCGTCGCATCCGGAGGGTACGGACGCGTGTTTTGTGCGCGCGTCTCCAGCCGTCGCGACTCGTTCACGGTCCAAATTTCCTTCCAACCAGATATAGCTTCCGTCGCGGCGAGATAACGCGCCCAGTCGCCAATCTCGGCCGCGGCACCCGCAGCACCGTTCACCGTGGCGATTTCTTGCACATTACCCGTGAGTTCGTCGACGAGAATCGATCGCGATCTGGACTCGCCGTCAACGGGTCCGTCGACGCTAAAGACGTTGACCGACGTCCGTTGGCACATGAGCTGACGAATCAACAGACAGGCTTGTTTGGCAGCCTCCGGATACGTTTCCTTCGCGACGCACGCCCACTGAAGCATCAAACGCCGATGGTCTGGCCCACGATGAACGTTTTCGAGACTGATCGAGTCTCGAAGCGCGCGAGTGACGATTGCTCGCCAACCACTGAGACCCTCCATCTCCATCCAAAGCGACGCTTCGGCGAAGCACAGCGCCTTGCGAGAGTGCACGGCCGGTGCGAGTAAGTTGAGGAAGTTTGCGTACGTCTCAATGAGCAGCGGGTGGCGCAGGTGCACCAGGTACGCCGGCACGAGTGCGTATCTCTTGTTGGCAATCAGGTGGACGACGTACAAATTCAACACCTTGTTCAAGTGATAGTAGAGTTCACCACCCGGAGATAAACCACCACCTTCGGCCAGCAGCGATTCCAAAAAGAGCAGTGCGTGCGCGACGAAACGAGTGAGCCCGGCGTCGAGCGGTTTTAAACTCACGCGCTCGCCTTCGCTTGCGAGCTCCTCCTCTGGGAAAATCCACTTCATCATGTGCTCGAGGAGCAGTTCCTTCGTTTTGCCTAAAATCAAGTGCGTCTGCACGGTACGGTGCGCGTCCGCGTCTGGGAATTTCTCTGGCATCTTCACCAAGAGCACCTCTTCCACAGACTTTGGCGTCGCGTTGATGACGTCTCGCGTCGGCCAGCGCGGCTCCCCAAGTCGATCGACCGATTCGTCAGTCGTTTCCAGTTCAGTCGGATCCCGAATGACATTTCCTGGCTCAAAGTTCGGCGCGTCGGCGAGGACGTTGCCGGTGTTGATCACCGCGTCGACGCGAAGATCGAACAGAGCGCGAGCGTACGCCCAAGCCGTCGATTCCCAGTCGTCCTCGCACGCTGGCAAAACCGTCTGTAAATCGCCGCACAACGCCCCGTACACGCTCGCTTCGTACTTGGCGGCCGGTGCTTGCGACATTTTTCCAGCGTTTTCTATGTGTCGAGCCGCGAGCATGCACGTCCACTTCCAAAGCGCGCGATGCGAAGGTCCCACGCCGTCGCATTCGGCGGCGCACGAGTCGTCGTTGAGATCGACTTCGTTTTGCGCCTTCAGCGAATCCTCGTCGCGAAGCGCCAGAAGTCTGCGAATGTCGCGTTCGAGATCGTCGTCTGCGGTCAACCCAACCGGTGCGGGTCCCCAACCGGACGCACCTCCGAGCGACGCGGCGCGCCAGTGTTGACCAACCTTGGAACACAAGTCGCGCGCCTCTTGCACGCGCCCGGCTCTGATGAGTTTCCACAGACGTTTGCACAATCGAACCTCAGCCTCCGCGTTGGAGGGATGCAAGGCCGATTTCGTGCGCATGGGTCCGTCCGGATCGAGCGACGTCGCGAGAGGATTCCCATCGGGATCGCACTTGGCCGACGAGTCGATGGCGTCGGCGGTGGCGCGCCAATCGCATTCATCTCGCAAAAAACGACCGTCGTACGCCGTACCGTCCAACTCGGCGCGCCGAAGGGCCGACGCCGCGTTCGCCTCTAACCAGGCGATTATTCTGTTCAATCTAAAAGTCACCGGATCGCGAGCTTCGTCGCGAGACGCGCATCGCAATCGACTGCGCAGCGGCGGCGCGAGAAAATCTCCGCTCGCGCCGCCGTCCACTCTCGGCGTCGCGTCGAGCAGTTCGAGCTCCTTCGCCGCGCTCTCTCGCTCGACGGTGGCGCCGTCACCGAGTAAATGGTAAATTAACGACCACGAGTGCGCCTCGCGCTCGAGCACCTCGGCTTCCTCGACATCCTTATTGGCCAAGCTCGGCGCTCGACGCCTCTTCGCCTCGCTCCTCATCCGCAACTCTCGCGCGCGCAGCCAACACGCGTCCTCGAACATGGCCGCCGCCGCGCCCGCACCGATACCCTCCCGCTTCACCCTGGACAGCACTTCCGCGAACGCAAACTCCTCCGCGCGCTCGTCGTCCTCCGCGCTCGCCGCCGCGCTCGCCGCGCCCTCTCCCTCCGCGCCGAGCCCGCCGCCGAAACCCTCACGCATCGCCGCCGCCGCCGCCGCCAACGCCCCATCCCCCCGATCGTCCATCACCATCGCATCCGGCGCGTCCACGGGCACGAGCGGATTCAGCGCCCCGCGCTCATCACCCCTCGCGTACGACGCGTCTTCGCCGTCCGCCGCCGCCGCCGGCGACCCTCGCGTCCCGCGCGACCAATCATCCGTCTTCTCCACCCCCCCCGCGTCCTCGACCGCTCCCACCGCGTCCATCGACGACATCACCTCCCAACGCTCCCTCGACCTCGTCTCCCGCGCCTCCGTCCCGCGCCGCTCGCGCGTCCCACGCCCTCCACCGGTCGTTCGAACCGTTCGGGCGCGCGCGCGTTCGATCGCGCGCGCGTCACCCGCACCGCGCCCCGCCTCGCCGAGCGCGACCGACGCGCGCGAACGAACGCGCGAACGACGCGTCCCGCGCGAACGAACGCGTCCCGCGCGACCGACCGAACGCCTCGCGCGCGTCGCCCTCCGACGAGACGCGTCGCGATGATTCATTCATTCATTCGGATGACGACGCCCGCGCGTGCACACACACATACATAAATATACACCACATGGGACTCTCCACCACTCGACTACGGACGCGAGACCACACACGCGTCATTGACGAGTCACGACCCGGCATCGACCACCCACGCCGAGAGATAACGATGCGCGAGGGATGACGACGACGCGCGCGCACACCTCGACGCGCGAAAGAGAGACGTCGAGCGACGCGAACATGGCGGGTGCGTCGACGCGCGGTTGGATGGGACGACGCGCGTGGGATCGCGCGATGGGAGGCGAGGACGCGAACGGGACGGTCGTGGGCGACGCGCGCGTGGATGCACGAATGAATGAATGAATGAATGAAGCGCGCGCGTTCGTGAATCGCGCGTGGGGGATGCGCGCGGTGGTGACGGTCGTGCGAGTGGTGTGCGTGATGACTGCGGTGGTGATGACTGACGCGGGACGCGGTGCGCAGGTGATTTACCTCCCGGATTCGGCATGCCGCCGGGGGCGATGGGCGGCGCGGGCGGCGCCGGGTCGCCGTTCGACATGGAAAAGCTTCGAGAGATGTTGGATGATCCGGAGATTAAGAAGATGTCGGAACAGATCGCGAATGATCCGAGTTTCAAGGTGATGGCGGAACAGATGCAGGCGAACATGGCGAACATGCAGTCGCAACTCGGGGCTTTGCCGGGAGGCGCGCCCGGGTTCGGCATGCCGCCTGGGGGCGCGATGGGGATGCCGGGCGGCGGCATGATGCCGGGCGTGCCGGGCGTGCCGGGCATGCCGGGCATGGATCAAGCTGCCGCGATGGAGGCCATGCAAGGGGTGATGCAAAACCCGGCGTTTATGCAGATGGCGAAGAAGCTCGGGGAGCAAATGATGGAAAACCCCGAGATGAAGGCGATGATGCAGACGATGAACGACCCGGCGACCGCCGAAAAGATGAAGGCGAAGATGGAGGAATTGAAGAATGATCCAGAAATGAGCGAAATCATGAAGGAGATCGAGACCGGTGGTCCGCAGGCGATGATGAAGTACTGGAACGATCCTAAGATTTTGAAGAAGATCAACGCCGCGATGGGCGACGTGAACCCGATGTTCACCGCGGGCATGCCACCGGTCTCTGAACCGGAAGCGGAAGCCGACGAGGAAGAGGAAGAAGCCGAGGAAGACGAGGAAGAATCCGTCCTCACCGCGGCGTCCGAAGGCGACGTCGAGGCTTTGGAAGGCTTCTTAAAGGCGGGACAAGACGTCAACATGAAGGACGCTGAAGGTCGCACCGCGCTCCACTTCTCGTGCGGTTACGGGGAGGTCAAGTGCGCCGAGATCCTCATCAAGGATGGTGCGAACGTTAACGCCACGGATAACAACAAGAACACGCCGTTGCACTACGCCGCGGGTTACGGTCGCGTGGACCTCGTCGAGCTTTTGGTCAACGGCGGCGCCTCCGTCACGCTCCAAAACAACGACGACAAGTCTCCGTTGGATGTCGCCAGGTTGAATGACCAAGATGACGTCGTCGCGGCGCTCGAAAAGGATGTTTTCCTGTAGGTTCGCGCTCGATCTCTCTCAAGGATGATTCTAATCACACGATAGCGAAAGTTGTTCATGGACAAATTCCAAATATCTTCACATCGCTACCTGTTCCGCTAATTCTGGTAGTGCCTAGGACTAAACGTACAACCCGTGTTCGGCGTCGACTCGTTCCCGAATGTTCGTCCCCGGTCGACAAATCTTTTCAAACACATCGGCGCGCATCACCGCGAGCGCGGTGTTATCTACCAGCGCCGTCACCGTGCACCGCCGCGGAATTCGATCCCGCAAGACTTCGTAGTCTCCTATGATCGCACCTCTGATGAACTTGGCGACTTCAACCTCCGCCGAGTCATCCGCGCGCTTTAAATCCATCGCACGCTGCCGAATCGCCGGTGTGGCGCTGTACGCATCGTTGTTGAGATGCGTGAATTGCGTCGGGATGGGCCGCAACACTGACATCGGATCCTTGACAAACTCGAGCGCCTCTGGCGTGTGCGCCCGCGGATGTCGCGGGTGCACGAGCTTCGTCGCCGCGCACGCGCCTCGCACGACAAAATACACGCAGTACCCACCTTTCATCGCCTCTTCGTCGCTCCAAGACTGTCCCTCCGCGAGCACGCGCTCGCCTTGGTTAAAAATCACTTGTTTCGCGAGCGCCTTTTTAAACAATTCCCTCTCTCGCATCCCACCCCCGAACGCGTCCGGATCGCGCACCACGTCGATCTCCGACACGAACGCCTCGATCGTCTCCTCGCTCGCGTCCGGTCCGCACTCCACCTTGGTCGACGTCACGTCGCCCACGCTCTCGTCTAAAATCGTCGCCGCGCCGACGAGCACGTCCGCGCCCTCCTCCCCCGCGTCGCTCGCATCGCTCACCGTCGCCTGCGAATCGGTCGACGATTCTGATTTTCCATCATCCGACCGCGACGCCGACGTCCCGCTCCCATCGCGCTCGTCGTCGATTCCGTCGACGGAGCGCGAGACCGCCGACGACGAGTAATCCGAAAACTCGGACGAGCGCGACGAGTACGACGAGTACGACGAGTACGACGAGTACGACGACCCGTCGCGAGAGTCGGTGAACGTTCCGGCGCGCGCGCCCTCGCTCGCAGTGCCGTCGTCGCGAGACGAGCGCGACGCGCGCGAGACATCCTCGGGCGCGCCGTTCGCATCCTCCTCCTTAAAACGCGCGCACGGCAGGGCCAAGGAGACGACCCGAAGGAGTCCGCACCGCGCGTCGCGACGGGTGATCGTCATGTCGCGTCGCGCGCGTTGCGGGCGCGCGCGCGCCCGGGCGGGCGAGGGACGCAGTGAGGCGCGACCGCCGACGAATGAATGTACGTCTACGAGCGAGCGAGTACACTACACGAATGAATGGTGAACGCGCGACGACGTCCGATTCGACGCCGTCGCGGTTCGAGACTAGTAAACGTCGCGAGCGAACGGTCACCTCACGCGCTTGGCCATGAGAAGTTTTCTCTGATTTTTCACGACGTCGTACGGCGTGCGAAACGGCCTATCCAACACTTTATAGCCGCACCGTTCGTACGCTCGAAGCGCCGCGTCGTTTTCCTCGTACACGTGAAGCGTCGTGAGATTGAAGCCCCACGTGATGGCGACTTTTTCGCCCGCGCGAACGAGCGACGTCGCGATCCTTTGTCCTCGAAAATCTTCGTCGACGCACATGCACGACAGATACGCGTACTCGTCGTCTCGCGTCGACCCGCGCACGTCCTCGAGCGCGCGCATCACCTCAAAATCTCGTTGCACGCTCAATTCGATCGCACCGATCAATCGTCCGTCCTCGGATTCCATCACGAGCGGCGCGAAACGACCCATCGCCGCGTACGCGTACTTTTTCCGCAGCGCTCCCAAGACGTCCAGCTCAAAGTACGCCCGCAGCGGCGCGTCCAACGGCGTGAACCCAACCGCGCGTCCCATCACGGGATCATAAAACGCCTCCGCCTGCAGCGCGGCCACCGCTCGAAGCTCTCGCGCGCGGCAAAATCGAACGACGCGCCCGCGCACGTCCCTGCGCACGCATCCTTCGGGCGCCTCCCCTTCACCACGCGCGACGACGCGCGCGCGCGACGCCGACGACGACGCCGACGACGACGACGCGCGCGCCCGTCTTCCCCACCACGCGTCCGTCCCCGCACCGCTCGCCCATCCCGAGAACACGCCCGGGGCGGCGCGCATCCACCCGCGACGCGTCACAATGCGGCCGAGCCCGAGCCTCGCGCGTCGTCTCGTCGCCCTTCCGTTCTCGACGCGCGCGCGCTCGAGGACGAGAGTACGCGCGACCGCGACCGCGACCGCGACCGTTTCGCCGATCGTCCCGCATCGCGACGCGCCTCGAGACGACGCCCGAGACGACCGGACGACTGACGTCCCGAGCGTGCGTGCACTTTTTCAGAAACCATTCGCGTTCGCGTCTCGCGCCATGGCGACGACGATCACCTTCGTCACGGGAAACGCGAAAAAGCTCGAGGAAGTGCGCGCCATCGTCGGTGGAGACGGGTCGTTCGCGCTGACGTCGAAGAAGATCGACCTTCCCGAGCTTCAGGGAGAACCCGAGGACGTGGCGCGGGAAAAGGCGCGACTGGCGGCGGCGGCGCTGGGCGGACCCGCGCTCGTGGAGGATACGTCGCTGTGTTTCAACGCCCTGAACGGATTGCCCGGACCGTACGTGAAGTGGTTTTTAGAGAAGACGGGACACGAGGGATTGAATAACATGCTGGCGGCGTACGAGGACAAGTCGGCGTACGCGCAGTGCGTCTTCGCGTACGCCTCGGGACCGGACGACGCGGAACCGACGACGTTCGTCGGAAAGACGCACGGGAAAATCGTCCCCGCGCGCGGACCGACGGATTTCGGGTGGGATCCAGTGTTCGAACCCGACGGATACGACGTGACGTACGCGGAGATGGATACGGAGACGAAGAATTCCATCTCGCACAGGTTTCGAGCGCTCGAAAAGTTTCGCGCGCGCGCGGCGTCCATCGTCGCGCGCGACGACGCGTGATCGCGCGCGTTTTGAGTGACACGTCCACGCATCTTCCGAATTCGTTCGCCCTCTCGCCCGTCGACCGACCGATCGATCGATTCTTCGCGCGCGCGCGTCACACCGCGACGCGCCGCCGTCGACGCCGCGGGACCGCGCCCAGAGATGATGGAAAACCCGTACGAGCGCGCGCGCGCGGCCAACATCGCGAAGAATCGCGCCATCATGGTCAAGCTCGGGATACTCGCGAGCGATCTTCGCGCGCACGACGGTCCGTCGTCGTCGTCGTGCGGCGCGCGCGAGGGAGACGTCGACGAGAATTCGAAACCGGCGAGGACAGCCAAGAGACGGCGAGCGCGCGCGACGGCGACGGAGGCGACGACGGCGGTGCGTCGATCGTCGAGACGACGCGTCGAGACATCGCCCGTCGTCGATGTCGATGTCGAGGAGGAGGAGGAGGCGCGAGACGACGCCGCGCACGAGACGGCGGCGCGGGAGTACGCGAGCAGACACGCGGGGAAACAGGCGAGAGCGGCCATCGTGGGGACGAATTCGTATCAACACACGCTCATGCGCGTGCGGACGATGGATGATAACGCGTTGAAGCGACGGGTGGAGACGATCGAGCGCGCCAAGGGGAAACACTGCGTGACGAAGATGCGTTTGTTCGCGCGCGTCTTGTATTTGGAGGGCAAGGCGGAGCTGGCGGGGGAGGCGGCGGAGAGTTTAGAGCGATTGATCGATGCGTTGGGGGATCCGGAGGAGGATGAGACGAATAAGGCGCGAGAGGATCATGCGAGGGAGTGCGCGGCGGCGCGAGCGGCGGGAACGGAGACGATGGTGTTTCACTGCGACGCGACGACGAATTTGGACGACGCGAGCGTGTACGCGGATGTCGTCCGAATCGAAGCCGAGGCGTCCAAGGAGGAAGCGAATGAGACGGGGGCGATGGACGCCGCGTCGACGATCAACGTGCCCAACGTGAACGCGTGGCAACGCGCCGCGGTGAGACTGTCGGGGAGAGACGGCTTGCTCGGCGGTTCCGGCAACTTTGTGAGCCTGAGCAACAAAGACGGCACGTATCACGTCGAGCGAGCGACGAAGGAGATGAAGCAAAAGATTATTCGTAAACCGCCTCGATGAACGATTAGATGAACGATTGGATGACTGTAAACCGATACGACCGATACGACCGATACGACCGATACGACGCCATAGCTCGACACGCGACCATGCGCGCGGTGTCCGCGCCGTCGACGACGACGAGCGTCTCGTCGCGCGACGAGAGACGATGCACGCGCCTCACGCGACGATTTTCGCGCGCGCGCGTCGCGCGTACGCTCGCGGAGGACCGCGATGACGCCGTCTCTGGATGCACCGAGTGTTCGCTACCGAACGAGCGCGCGCGCGCGGATGCGATCGCGCGCGCCATGGCGCTGCCGCGAAACGGACACGCGCGCGCGCTCGTGATCGGCGTCGAGACGGGGGCGCTCGCGGTGGCGATCGCCGGCGGTGACGACGCGGCCGGGTGCACGGCGTTGTGCGTGGACGCGTCGAACGCCATGCTCGATCGGTGCGCTGAGGCTCTCGGACGCGGACCGGGAGGGAAGGCGCTGGAGAGCGGCGTGAACGTGCTCGGGAACGAACACGGGGTGAGGTTTTTGCGAGCGAGCGATACGAAGGCGTTGAAGCCGTATCACGGTCCGTTCGACGCAGCGGCGTTCAACGCGCACTTGGTGGATAGAGGCGACGAAGAGGCGATCGTGGACGCGTTGACGAGGGTCGTGATGCTGTGCAAACCGGGAGGTAGAGTGGTGATCTCGGAGCGCCCCGCGGGGGCTGTGGAGGGTGGTGTCGACGGTGGGTTTGATTTCTCGAGCATTGTGAGACGACTTCCTCTCGCGGCGGTCGGATCCGCCGGTAAGGATTTGAGCGCTCAAGGATCGTTGCGCGCGGACGACGACGAGAATCCGTTAGTGCTCACGATTCCCAAGGCGTTCGAGTTGTCGAAGCGTTTCACGCTCGAGGCGCCCGTCGTGACTGGGTTCGGCAGAGGGAGTAAACAGATGGGCGTGCCGACGGCGAATTTGGATCCTGAACTGTGCGGCGGCGAGGCATTTTTGAGCACGCTTCCTCTCGGTGTTTTCTTCGGCTGGGCAAAACTTGCCGACGAATCTGCGTGGCACGAGTGCGTGCTCAACGTGGGTAAGAGACCGACGTTCGTGGACGGAGACGGAACGACGATTGAAGTGCACGTGATGGGTTCGACGGACGCGACGCCGGAATACGATAGAGATTTCTACGGAGAGACGATGCGGGTGGACGTGTGTGGTTTCATACGCCCAGAGTTGAGATTTGATTCTCTCCCAGAGCTCGTGGCGCGCATCAAGACGGACATCGGCCTGGCGCGCAACGCACTTGCGTCGGGCGCGCACGCGCATCCGACTGAATAATTTGTAATTCATACGATTCATCGCGATGCGAAAGACGCGAGCGACGAACCGATCGACCACTGAACGCAGCGCGATTCCGTCTCGAAATATCGACTCGTCTGCGATTACAAAATATGATTAAACATTCGAGCCGTTTCGATGTAACGCCTCGCGAGGGGCGTCGAGCGAGCGACCGCCGGGAGTCGCGATGATCATCGGAGTCACGTCCGTCCGACAAAACCGTGTCGGAATAACTTTCAAACGTCTCTCGTCACCGTCATCGCGATTCACCCTCATCGCTCGCGTTCACACCCCCCATCGAGGCTCTCGCGCGCGCGCGCCCTCGTCCGTCCCGCGCGGCGTTTAGGCTTGCGCCTTCATCACGTCTTCGATAAACTTCCCGAGCTTACCCTCCGGTCCGCCCTTACCGTCGACGAGGTGCGACCCCTCCGCCTTCTTAGAGTACAGAAGCTCCTTGGTGTCTAATCGCAACACCTCAAACGCTCCCTTTCTCCACAACGCGTTTTCGCCGCCCGGGATGGGCTTCTCCGCCTGATTCTCCAGGTACCACCCCTGTCCCTCCGGCACCGTCTCCTTCAACACCGCGTCGTCGTTATACGTGAAATCAAACTTCCCCGGTAAAGCCTCGTTCGTCTTATCGATGAACATCTTCACCCGGGGCATGTAGTTTCACTTCTCGCAGTACTCGATGTGAATGGGAACGCCCGCGCGCGTCGTCATCGCCGCGCCTCTTCCTCGTCTCCCACTCACCGCGGTCGCGCCCGCGCGCACGCGCGCGCCGAACACCGCGCTCGTACTCGCGGCGATCATCCTCGACGCACGATCCGTCGAGTCAACCTCTCCCGCATCCATCCGTCGAGCGGTCGAGCGGTCGATCGCGCGGTCGATCGAGCGAGCGATCGCGCCCTCGCGCCCTCGCGCCCTCGCGCCATCGTTTCACCGATCACGACTCGACGCGAGGGGGGGGCCACGGCGACGACGACCGAAGGGGGGGGTCGCGATCACCGGTCCCGACTCGTCGCGGTGTCTACACGTCGCCACGCGTCTGATTTTTATTACCCACGGGGACCGGACGCCTATATGTGCGGGACGCATCCATATGCACACCCACATCGAGCCCATCTCTTTCGGACGTTCGATCGCGATCGCGCCGATCCCGCGCCGATCGCGCGCGTGCGTCTCGCGACGCCTCGGACGCTTTTTCGCCGGGACGGTCGCACACGGTGGCGCGCGCGAGGACGACGGGAGACGACGACGGG
>CEUM01328199.1_pt1 | contig 13865 bp, 8 predicted proteins | sample 356421 | NCBI WGS metagenome assembly CEUM01 (sample SAMEA2622716, study PRJEB7988) | marine metagenome | biome: marine biome (ENVO:00000447); feature: surface water layer (ENVO:00002042); material: "saline water (ENVO:00002010), including plankton (ENVO:xxxxxxxx)" | depth 5 m | reverse complement strand
CTACCTCGAAATTGCTGGTGGTTTTCACGATATGATGATTACAGGAGGGGTTGATGCTCCCCTTGAAGATGTGTGGCACCTTGGTTTTTCAAAACTGGCCTTAGCAGATAGCAGCTCTGAAAATGGATGTAAACCATTTTCAAGCGATAGAAATGGAACAGTTTCTGCTGAAGGAGCAGGAATTATATTCTTGGAAGAAAGAGAAAATGCCCTCAAAAGAGGCGCTAATATACAGGCAGAAATCGTAGGCTTCTCAAGCACCTCTGACTCATTTCATAACCTTGCAATGGAACCTTCGGCTGAAGCGCCTATAAGAGCAATGGAAAGTGCTCTTAAAATGGCAAATTTAAACCCTTCTGACATCGACTGGATTGGTTCTCACTCTCCTGGTACTAAAAAAGGGGACATCTACGAATCAAAAGCGATATCTAAGGTTTTTGGAGAAAAAACACCACCCGTCACAGCTTTGAAATCCTACTTTGGACACACTATTGGAGCTTCAGGCGTCAATGAAATGATCGCAATGATTGAATCGGCCAAAAGAGGCATGATCATCCCGACCCTCAACCTTACAAACATAGATGGCAATTCTCAAATAAATCATTGCCTAGAAGTCAAAGAGTGTAACGTCCGCTACATCCTAAAAAATTCTTTTGGCTTTGGTGGCACAAACTCCAGTGTTATTTTAAAAATAAATAAGTGAAAAATACACTAAAATACCATTTGATAATCATAAAGGAAGCATTACGGGCAAAAAAAGGATAATATTAAAAAAACTACTATCGATTTTTAGTTAATGCGATAAAGCTTTCCTTTTTCAATAAGAACAGCTTCCTTTTTCCCACCATAATAAGAAGAGATGCCTGTATCAGTTCTCACAACCCTTCCCTCACATGCAGTGTTAATACCATTCTCCTGAACTGAGTGGGCCACAAACATTTTTTTTGCACCTAAAATCTTAAGGGACTCTTTTAGCATGTCACAGTGTGAGGTAGTGGTCTTTTTTGAAAAATACCTCACCCATAAAGGCCCATTGGAGTCGGTGATCCAATGAGGCCTTTCCCTTTTACCCTCCATCCATTGTGATGCTTCTCTATTTAAATTTTCTATACCTAACCGAGCATACTTTGGGAGGACTCCACCATGAACAAAAACATAGGGACCCAATTTCAAAATGGCCTTCCTCTTAGAAAGCATTTTTGCATAATCTCCTCCAGGAAAAAAGGCATGAAGCCGTCCCCTCTTATAATGCTTGTATTTTTCGACATAGTTTTTAGGTGCACTACTAAAAAAATTTTCAAAGTCATAAAAGGCCTTTTCTGGAAAGACGTATTTAAAGTTGCCGTAAACATTCATGGCCTCATGATTGCCTATTAATGGATAAACCTCGCCACCAAATCTAGGCGCTTCTTCCTTTAAATACTCAAAGAGATCAAGAATTTGCTTATCCCCAGCACCGCGGTCTATCTGATCTCCGAGCTGGACTAAAATTTTATTTCCGCCTATCCAGTTTAACTTTTCATCTATGATTTCTGCTTTTTTTAAAAGAGTAAGAGTCCCTTCATAATCGCCATGGAGGTCCCCTATCGCGATAATCGGAGGCAAAGACCATGCCTTTATTAAGAAAAAAAAGCTTGTAAAAAGAACTAAAAACCTTGCCGCGACGCCCATAAAGATTCCATTAAATATGTTTCTAATTTTAAGGACAATACGACTTAAAAGGAATTAAGTCCAGTAAACCGCATCTTCTCACTCGTTCACATTGAGGGTTTGTGTTGAATTTACTGGACTGTGGACTGTTTGCAATGCTTCTCTTTGATTTCAATAATATCCTTTAGGTTAATGCTATGGATTTCTCGGTTGAGGATATGGCGACCAAGCGTCCTCTTACTAAAAATATTTTTCTTTTCTTTTAATTTTTTCATGAGGGCCTCTGGAAAATCTTCTACTTTGTCCTTATTTTCTTCTTTCCATTTTTGAACCTCTTTCCTTAATTCTTCAGCTTTTAAAAGACTAAAATAATTTTTGTGAAGGTACCTTTCCTGCCAGGCCTTTCTTTGAAAATATCGAGTCCATTTTTTCTTATGATCACTCCTTGCGAAATACCGGGAGTTAATTTTTATAAAGTCATGGCCTTGGCGAACAATGGTGTTATAGTCATCGTAAGAATCAATGTAATAATTGATATCAGCACAATAAGCCTTCATTTTATCTTCATTTGAAAGATTCTCAGTAAAATCCTTTTTATATTCATACTGGTCCACTATGATCCTATATTGCTTTTTAATGATTTTAATGCTTTTTTGGGCAGTGTAATTAATATTAGAAATAAACTTTTTTCCTTCTTTTCCAAAAATATTTTTTTCAAATGTCTTGTACTCATCTACTATACGCCACCTGTCCGTTCTCCCATCATCATATTCAAGAAAGCCTAGCTCCCCCTTAACAATGTTATTAAGGACTTTTATTCTGTGATAAAAAACATCTCTATACCGAGTAATCTTTTGAAGAAGGAGATACTCCCGAGTTTTTTGAAAACTAGTCAGGCTCTTTTTTCCCATACTGTCATAATGCTCAACGAGAGGAGTAAGCCCATCAAAATAGAGGTCAAGCACTCTATTCCACTCTTTATTGTCTCTCATCATTTTTGAGACAAAAGAATTATGATCAGTATATCCCTTAAAGTTATTTTTAAACACAATAATAAAGTAAGGAAAAGCCGTTTTCATTTCATAATCAAGCTTAGCTTTTTCCCAATTTTTCTTAAGAACGATATAATCGTAACTATTCCAAATCTTTGTTACAAGAGGTCCCTTTATTCTTGGCTTTAAGCGGCTTCCTCTTCCTTTTGTTTTTACGATAGGTTTAATATCTTGAAAAAAACTAAAAATAGAATAATTTACTTCTCCATAGTTTTTGATAAAAAACTCTTCCTGGTGTTTATTCATAGGTTTTTTTATTTTATCAATATAACCTTGAAGTTTAGGAAGGTAAGTCTTTTCAATTTTTAATAATTCTTCTTTTTGCTCAGCTGAGTGGATAGAAAAAAAGCCCTCCCTATCCAGAATATTTTCGTACTCGAAAAAAGCACAATTCATTTTTAAAAAGGCCTCTCTTTGAATAGGATCAACATAATCAGTATATGATTCTAAAATCATCCTAAAAAGCTTCATTGTTGAGCCTAATGCCAAGTTGTAATAAGCAGAGACTTGACCAATTCTTCCCGGAACAAGCATACCTGTAAAAAGAAGATTTGTTGTAAAATTGGTCATATACCCAAGAACTTTTCTTGCTTTAAAACGATCCTTACAAGCAGGAACTTGTGTAAGTTTCCCCCAATTTTCTAAAACTTTATTCCCTAAGGCCGGATCCCACCTTGCACCACTAAAATCAGTTAACCCCTTTTTTGCTGTGGTCATTTTACTATCTTTCATAAATTTTTCTTGAATTTTTCTCATCTCCTCTAAGTCTTTTTCTATTTTTAAAAAGGTACTTTTTCCTGCTTCACGACACTCTTCTTTTTTAAGAAGATCCGTCATTTCCTTAAACTGGAGGAGGAGGTTTTGGGAGGTTTTTCCATGGTCGTCTACCTCCCCCTCTAGATCTTCTTTGTAAACACATTGCTTTGGCCTTTCAAGAGAGGACTTTCTATCTTTTAAAAAGGTTATCTTTCTCATTTTTTGCAAATAACTTTCGGCCTCGTTCAATAAATTGGCCTCAACCTTTAATGGAAAAAAAAGAAAAATAAAAAGAGACACCAACACTATTTTGACGTTGATTTCAGAGATGATTCTTAACATTCTCATAATTCGATACTGGTCCATAAGATCCAATTCCTATTATCTTTTAGAACCTACGGCAACTTCTATCATGAAATGTTTGTAAATTAATCCGAGTTGTTAAATTATTTGAGCGCATAATCATCTGACGGGCTATACCCTTTTTTGAATAACCACCAGGATTAAAAAATATCCCTTTTTTTAGAAGTTTATTTATTTTGTTGGCCTCATTAAAGTTTGTATAGAGGTACTTCTTCTTGTAGTAATCAATTTTAAAGACATCCCATATACTCTTCTTTCCTGGAGTTCTTAAAAAGTGTCGCTCGTTAATGACAAGAAAGTCAAAGCCTGCCTGAACTAAATCATCACCTTCGGCAAAATCTTTCATCATTTTGTCTATGTTGGCACAAATTTCCCTCGCCTTTTTGCCTGCTGGTTTGAAATTTCTAAGAACTCTCGCCCCCATATCTCCCTCTCGAGACATGGTTCCAAAGGTGGCATCAAAGTGCTTTTCAAACTCCCAAAGAGCATTATAGCTATGTTTTATCGAGTATTCTAAAAACGAAGCTCCTGCCTTTCCATAAATAACGTTTTGAATTTCGTTGTATTTGGCCTTTAAGTTAATTCGATCCATTGTTCCAGAGTCTTCCATATCAAATTCAAACTTTCCTGTTTGAATTTGATTAACCCTTGCTAGCTGCTTTACCTTTTTATCTAATCTTTTTTCAATACTTGCGAGGACTCTCTCTGCTTTACTCACCAGAGGGTCAAAGTGTTTTTCGTTCCCACTTTTTTTACTTATTTCTGAATGAATATCATCAGCAAGCCAAAAAATCGGTTCATTAAATTTTTTAACGAGTTCATCAAATTTATTTTTTTTAGTTAAAAATTTTGAAAGAACTTTGTTTTTATCAAGATTTATTTTATTACCCGAAAGGGTGGCCTTAACGCCAAAAATATCTTTGAAGTTGTCCTTCGTTTCTGAAACCAGAAAAGTCCCATAATAAGAAACCTTTGATTTATCAATATATCTAAAAAATTCTTTATGAAGATGAATAAGCTCCTCTATAACAGCTCCTCTTTGGGGTATAGTTTTAGCATTAACCGCCATCCCATGAGAAACTTTCCCAGCATTTTTAATTGTATTTAAAAGAAAATAGGTTTCTTCACTAAAATTTTTTGTGATAAAAAGCCTCTTTTCTGTTTCTTTAAACCTTTTACTACTTTTTTCGCTTACATGGATTCCATTTCTTAATTTAGCAACGACCACCTTAAATTTTTTAACTTCTTCGGTTAGCCTCTTTTGGTCTAATTTATTTTGATCAGTTTTAATATTAAAAAGGGTTTCTTTTTCAAGTTCGTTTTGAAGGGTATAAAAGCCACAGTTTAAATCCACAAAGGTATCTCTATCTTTTTCATTATGCCAATCCCATTTAGTTGAAATAAGGTTTCTAATCATCTCAATAACACCGACAAGACCCGTTCCACCTAAGGCAGTCAAAGCTCCCGCCTGACCAGGAACCAAAAGTCCAACACTTGAAATGTTTGAAATAACATCCCTTAAAATTTGAAGAGTATCCGTTTTTTTAAGTTCGTATTGACAGCCTGCTTTTTGAGCGAGGTTTCCAAAGTTCTTCAATACCTGGCTAACCGCCATTACCCTGGCTTGGGTAAAATAGATATCAGCTGCGGCCGGAGTTGCCGTCGCACTATCAACAGCGGCATTGGGGTCCGGAGCTGGTGCATTTGAATTGAAAACTTTTGTTGCTTCAGTTGTTTCAGACATATCCTTCCAGTTTTTAAACACAGAATCCATCTGATTTATATAAGCGCTCCCTTCACTTTTACAATTTCCTACTTTTATTTTTGCTGTTAAAGCTTTCAAACTATTCATAATGTCCTGATAACGACCTTTTCTTGTTTTCATTGAACATCGGTAAGGCAAAGACAATACTGCACCCATCTGCTTTTGCCGTCTCAACTTAGCACTTACATCATCCTTAAGAAGTTTTTCAGCTTCCTTAATTCCATCCTTTAAGTTCACAGTTGATTTTGTTTTTGTCTTTAAGACTTTATTTAGAGAATCAAACCTTGATGTATCTATTTTGCCAGCAAAGGCCAAAGGGCAAAGTATCAAAACACAAACTAGGCTAAACTTTAAAAGTTTCATGATTTGACTCCAGTATGAATCGAGTTCTTGAATTTGCTCCCATATTTTACAACATTTTATCGTTTTAGAAGGACCTAAATACTTATTAAAATATCTAAATAAGTATAGTTTCTTATTTTTTTCAAAGGAAATTATTGGAATTTCTTTAAAAAGAATTGATTTCAATAATTTTAAATTATAGAAACTATCCATCACCTAAACATAAAGGCCTAAAAAAACATTATTGCTTTTTCTATCGGAATTCTTGTTTTTATTTGGGGTCAAAGCATTGATGGCCTCAAAAGCCGAGAAGATTGGGGTAGCTCCTGTCCTTTTTAAAGATATAAAATAGACCTAATATTTATATATTTTTCTCCAAAAATTAGGTTTTGTTTTAATTTTTCTATTTAGCTTCAAATTCTAAGTAATGAACTCCGTTTCACTCATTTTTTTTCAAATTAGTCAGATTTGTGGTCATCACCTAAAGTATTGAGAAAAGTATTGCTCGGAGGAATGATTACCTTATTAACTGTACTCATTAGGGTTGAATAGCAACTCGACATATTAGATTGAAGTGCAGACTGACTTTTTAAAGTCCATTCACTCGTATCGTTATCACCATAAGTTGTTTGTAGTCCCCATGCACTTGAAATGAACCAATAAGCGAATTCCTGTAACTTAATCCGGATTTTAACTTCGGCGTCCATATTATCATAGCTTGAAGCATTGAAATAATTGGAATTGATAGCTTCTTGCATACAGGTATATAAAGTTGAGGAAGTTGTCAGCCCCCATTCATTAGGATAGGTGTAGTGGAATCCGACATTAGTCATAATATGGAGGATATGCTCCATTATTTCTAAAACCTGGGTATTTCGACTTTCCTGTCCTGCGCTTATCGTGTCACAAATACTATTGTTGTCTTTACTGTTTTTAAAATCAAAATTATTAAAATCGGTCGCAACAAAAAGGGGTATTGTGGCCGCATACTTGTACGAATTTTCAATAAAAGTATTTTGATCATCATTATCGGTATCATCTGAAGAATCAAACATTTTCTGAATTGTCGTTCCGATATCACTTACAAAACTATCACTTACACTTGCAATAGAAAGCATAGTTGTTCCATAAGATGTGAGTATTTTAGTAAAAGGGTCATAAGTAGCACTTCCATCTGTAGCGGATACACTTGAAACGGCCTTTAAACTAGAGCCCGGAAGGGCACGGGCGGTTGTTAGAACACACCCTCCGATTTTATTGTCAGAGCTTGAAGATGATGAACCATCACCACCTCCACAGGAAGAAAAAATTAATAAAATAAGAAAAAGGCAAATCTTTTGATCCATATTAAAAATTATAATTAATAAAGTGACCAAATAAAAGAACCCGCTCATTTTTTCTTTCAATAAAAGTTATTCAGAAAAAGTATAAATCATTAAGAATAATTTATTTTTTTTTGTTGACGATAAAGGACGAAGAAATTTAATTTTATGGAGCTTTTAAAATGGCAAGAAAAGCACTCATTGTTGATGACTCCGCATCTGTTAGAGCTGCGGTTAAAAACATTTTAGGAGAAGAATTTGAAGCTGAAGAAGCTGAAAATGGCCTTAATGCGATTTTCAAACTTGAAAATATTAAAGACTTTGACTTATTAATTATTGATTATAATATGCCAGGCTTAAGTGGCGAAGAAGTAATTGAAGAGATTTCAAAAAAAGACCACATAAAAAAACTGAACACAATTATGCTCACAACTGAAACAGACCGTGAGAAACATGAAAGAATTAAGGCCTTCAGTTTTGTTCAATGCTGGATTATTAAGCCCATAACCCCTAAAAAGCTCTCAGCTGCTTTAAAAAAGATTTTTAATGATTGAAAGAGGTTTTAAAATAAAAGTTTTTTTTACAGGCCCTTTAATCAAAAAATTAAAGCTCTTTAAACACCAAAAAGTCAACTTTATCAACCCCTTAGCATTATTCGCCTTTTCCAAAACTCGTCTAACCCAAGCACTAAACCATTTAAGATGAGCGTTGATTTTAATTCAGTTAATTATATAATGTGTGATCACTCTTAAAGAAGTACTTTACATTAATTATAAGAGCTTTGAGCAAAGCTCTCTTGCTTCTATTTATTTTTTTTTGTACCAAAAAGAACTATCTAGGTTCAGTCTTAAATTGGAAGATGTAGAAAAACCTACCCAAAGCTTTCTAAACTCTATAAGTACTTATTCTTTTCCATCCTAAACAATATGAAGGTTTTTTTTAATTGACCAAACTCAACTCAAAGGGTCTTTAACATAAAGCATTAAAGAAGCTTACAGTTTCTAATATTTGTACATTTCAAAAATCATATAATAATATGATCAGAAATCAAATAATGAGGGGACAAGGATGCACCGCTTATTTTGTTACCTGCTCTTTCTTTCCTTTATATTTTCAAACAACTCTTTTGCCTCACCTAATCATGCAAAAGTTATTCTTCTAAGAGGCCAGGTAACCTTTACAACAACAAAATCCGAAGCAAAAATGAGACTTCAAAAAGGAGATAAGATTCCTGAAGGTGCCACCATAAAAACATACCAATATAGTATGGCCAAGCTTTTGTTTAAGGATAAGACAACTTCGATCATTGGCCCAAAAAGTACTTTGAAGATCACTCAAACACCAGAAAAAGATAAGGATAAGGTTGGTGTTATTTCACTAATTAAAGGGAAAATTCGAACAAAATTTATCCCAAATCCTTTAGACCCCGAGACAGGGAAGTCAAAACTCTTCATCAAAACAAAAACAGCAGCAATGGGAATCAGAGGAACTGATTTCAGCGCTATCTATAACCCGAGTTTGGACCTTACTACGACAATTACTTTTGAAGGAGATGTTCTTCTAGGCAAACTAAACCCTGGAGACCTAGCAACCGGTCTTAAAGGGAAAAGTTCAAACCTAGTATCTCCTGATCAAAAAAGTAATAATTCACCAGATAGTAATCTCGGAGAAGGCTCACCTCTAGGGCCCCAAGAGCTCCAGGAGCGCCTTGAAAAAGCCGTCACTGATGAAGCAGCTGTGTCAATAAAAGCCGGTAACTTTTCTAGTTTCAACGCAAGAAAAAAGACCGAGGGCCCATCCGTACCAACCCTTCTTAGTCCCAGACAATTCAAAAAATTAAAAAAAAATCAAAACTTTAAAGAAGCCTCCACTAAAGAGAAAAAATCCTTAAAAAAGGGAAAAAAGTATCGACCCATGGTTCCCCCTGGCATGAGCCCTGAAATTGCCTCAGCAGGAGAAGGTGAAGCCAAAAAGGCTATTTTAAAAAGCATTGGAAAAAAGGTATTAATAGAGACTTTTAAGAAAAAGCTAAAAAAACCTTCAAGTAATAAAGGCCAAAAAGAGCTACCAAAATTTCTAGATGGAAAAAGTAAACAGGAGGTAAAAAAAACGAAAAATAAATTAAAAACCCCGACAAAAAAAAGCAAATCCAAAACAATACCTGTATCCTTTAGGCCAGGTACCATCATCAGTCCCGATGGAATTCCTATAGAGCCTCCAAGGGGTTCTCAATTCGATCCGAATACTGGAACCTATGTAATGCCCTCATTCCTCTTTAAACTGGACTCTAGTGGAAACCCAGTCTTTGCTACAGAAGGCCTAAAGATGAATGAAAAAGGAAGGATTATTCAGGATAAAAAGGATAAGAAAAATAAAAAAAAGACAGTAGATAAAGAGAGTAAAAAAGGAAAACCAAATTCTAAAAAAAATAAAAAAGAGACTTCACTTTCGGAAAAAGAATCAAAAGGAGTCGACTTTAAAGACGTCCTTAAAAAGGTAGAGAAAGGACTTGCAAAAGGAAGCGCCAGCTTTGATGGTGATATAAAACAAAGAAGAGACACTAAAAATAAAAAGGGTAAAAATAAAAAAAGCAAATCAAAAGGGCGGCCTAACAATAATAAAACACCTGGAGAAAAGCCAGATAAAGGAGCCGTACCGCCCCCTCCTCCTACGCCTAAACCACCAGCTCCTAAGCCACCAAAAGTTCGTCCACCCAATATCATCTTTAAAATTATTTAAAGAAGGAAACTTCCTTGAAAGTAAAAACAAAACTATTTCTCTTTTTAATAACAACACTATTTTTAGTTCCTTTGGAGGCTTCGGTCGAAAATAAAAAGAACCTGGCCGAAATTTACTTTCACTACTCTAATGCTGAATATGATGAAGCAATCAAAAAAGTTAGAAAATTAAAACAAGCTCCCAAGGCTTTTGGTGTGGCCAGCTACTGGGAAGGAAAAATCTACTCCAAAACTCAAGAATATGAAAAGGCCAATTTTTCTTTTAAAAATGCATTAAAAAGAAAAGTTAAAATCGGAGACCTGTTTTACCTTTACGGTCAGTCTCTTTACGCTTCGCAGAACCTTGAGATTGCTCGAAAAGCATTCTTAACATCGGCCATTAGAAACAAGTATAAAGAAGCCCCTTCTTACTATTACTCGGGAATTATTAGTGAGCTCCTAGAGGATAACAAGAAAGCCAAAAAGTACTACAAAAGAATTCTTCGGATTAAAAATGACAACGACAAACTAAAAAAACCTGCACTTTTTCAAATTGCCAACCTTAATTACAAAAAAACGCTACAAACTAAAAATGAACAAAGACTTAAAAGACTTGTTATAAAAACTATTTTACCTCAATTTGAAAAAGCCAGGCTTTATAAACAGGAAGCCCCTTTAACGGCCAAAGTTGTCCAAAGAATAAATGAAATTAAAGTAAAACATAAAATAGATCTCCCAGGAAAGATGATTAATGGGAGACCTATTCCCAAAAAACCCTTCTCCGGAAACCTCAGCGTTGGAGGGAAAAATGACTCAAATATTCTGTCAGTATCTAGCGAGGATCCCTCTTTAGAATCGGCTTCCTTTACCGAACTTTCAACAAACCTAAAATATCAATTTAATGCAAAAAAAACTTATAGCTTCATTACAAGCCTAGGTTTTTCAACAAAACAACACATCCAAAGGGACAATCCAAGTATTTACCAAAATGATAACCTTTCTGTTGATTCTGCTTTTTCTTTTATCTGGGAACAAACTACTTTTAACAAAATGTCTAAAACAATGGTGGATTTAGAATACAACCACACATTGCAAGACCCCAACTCAACAAAAAAGTTAGTTTATTATTCAAAACACCTCCTTCTTTCAATTGGCCATGAGTTTCAACTATTTTCAACAGGCAGTACAGCTTTCAAATTTAAGTTTAAAAAAAAGGAAGCCTACTCAACAAGTCTTGATAGTAATGCAATGACAATCAATCTCAATCAAAACTTAAAATTAGGAAAAACATTAAACCTGGCCGTCACTTTTAATGCTGATTTTAATGTTTATAAAGAGGCACCAAGTAGTGATACTGATGAATATAAGCTTAGTTTTGCCCCAACTTTTACCAAAAAGTCCTTTTGGGGACTCAGTCTTGCCCCAAGTTATTCTTTTTCAATAACAAACAACGTCTTCGATTCCACAAAAGGCATTGAAAGCTCACACGACCCTAGTTTAACAATAACCAAGCCCTGGAAAAACTTAAGCACCAATATCAATTATGCTTATACAAAGAAGGTTTCCAAAGACTCATCTTCCTCTTATACAAAACATATCATGGGGGTAGGCTTAACTTATAACCTTTAAAAAGAAGGACCTTCCCCCCCATAAAAAAAATCGAAAGGCCATCATCAATTAAGGTCAAAACCGCAAAAAATGTTTACTGGACGACAAACAGATTGATAAACTGAGGAAGTAAGGTTTTGACCATAAAACGGGACACAAAATTATAAATAAAAACACAAGAAATCCTTGGAGTGAAAACTACGAATCCAACGTTAAGTTTCTTTTAGAAAGCAGATTAAGAATATTATCCTACTTTTCAATGCTCGCTACACCAATATATTTATTAATGGTTTATTTCTATCTACAATTACCAATGGATTTTTCGATACTCAGTCTGTTTTGCCTAGGTGTTCTACCAATAATTTTAACCGCCATCAAATTTAAACCAGTGGCCCAAAGACCATTTTTAAGCATTTTTTGGATCATTTTTTTTATAAATTTATACTTAGACAATCTTTTAAATCATCCAAAATCGTTTGATGTTATTTATAGAGCAGTTATTTTTTGTCCTTACCTTTTAGTAGCAGGCTTTCTTCCATTTAAAATCAACCAGCTAACACTCTTAACAGTCCTCCAAATGGGTCTTTATATATTTTTAAATCAAAATGTAGCCCCTCATATTTTCTATCAGGAATTATTTATTTTTTTCCTTCTAATTAACATTTTTATCCTGAATCATTACCATGGCCATAAAACCTTAAAAACCTGGACTTACCTTCAGTTTGAAAAGAAACAAACCTACAAGAAGTTAATTAAAATGGAGCATCAATATAGAGAAGTTTATGACTATGGAGGTGTTGCCCGCGCTCTTATTAGTGAAAAAGGAGAAATACTTGATATTAACCCAGAATGGAAAAATACCTTCAAGGATTTTTTAAGCTTGGGAAAAGATTGTAAACTCATAGTCCCTTTTCTTTTTGAAAGTAAAGTGGAGTTTAGGCAGCTTAAGAAAAAAACGAATTACTTTCTTATAAAAAACGCTGTTAAAGTTCCTAATTATTTCTTAAAAAAAGATAAAAACTCAATCTTTCAAATCCATACTTGGTATAGCCCAGCACTTCGTATGTATTTTTTAAGCTTTTTAGACACAACTGAATCTATACTTAAAGAAAAAGAAGTTGCCCAGAAAGAGAAACTAGTCCACCTAGGTCTTTCAGCTGCTGGTTGCGCCCATGATATTTTTAACCCCCTTTCCTCTATTATTTTAAATCTAGATCTTATTGAAGAAAATAACGAAAATTTAAAACAAAAATATGGAGAAGATAAAGCCTTTTTGGAAAATACTGAACTTACTTCAAAGTCATTAGAAGCGAGTAATGCCATAAAAACTTTAATTGAAAGGCTTAAGTCTTTTACTAAGAATCTTCAATCAACAAAAGTTAGGAGTAACTTGATAGAAACCATTAAATTTGCCAATGAAATATTCCATCTTCCACTTAAGGATAAAGTTTCCTTAGAATTAAAAGGTGATATAGACTCTGAATACTTCGTTGCAGATCATGCAAATAATTTTTTTCAGGTTTTTCTGAATTTGTTTAACAATTCATATAACTCCTATCAAAAAGAGGATCACCTTGAAAAAAAGATTATTATCGTAATTAAAGAAAAAAAACACTTTAGAGTTGAAATAAAAGTCATCGATTTTGGTTCGGGCATTCAGCAAAATAAGCTTAAGGATATATTTGACAAGCCATTCCAAACAAACGATACAGCAAGTTCTGGTATAGGTCTCTTCATTACAAAAAAAATGATCGAAAAAGTTGGTGGTTCCATTGAACTTCAATCTGAAGAGGGAAAATATACAGAAGTCACTTTAAACCTTCCTTTCCACAAAAAGGAAAAGGCCCTAAAAGAAAAATTTAAAAATAACTTGAGCATATGAAAACATACAATAATTTCTCTGCTGATACTTTGGTATAACCTCATATTATATCATTTTTTAAAATAAGTTATTTATCTAGATAATAATTCACGCTAGATGATCAATTCAAAACGATGTAAACAGAATTTTTTATTGGCTTGCACCCAAAAAATTGTCAAAATTATTTCTCTTATCATGTTATAAAAAAGCTTACAGTAGTTAGAAATCTATTAATCTTAAGAGAGTTTTATGAAATTGAGCTCACTAGTTATTCTCTTAATAAGCCACCTTCTATTTCTTAATTGTGGGGGGTCATCTTCAGGTGGTAGCAGTAGCGGAACAGAGAATAACGATACTCCAGCTTCAATCAAGTTTGTAGCAGTAGGCCAGCAAGGAACTATTATAACCTCTACTGATGGCTCTAGTTGG
>CEUM01026608.1_pt1 | contig 13882 bp, 11 predicted proteins | sample 356421 | NCBI WGS metagenome assembly CEUM01 (sample SAMEA2622716, study PRJEB7988) | marine metagenome | biome: marine biome (ENVO:00000447); feature: surface water layer (ENVO:00002042); material: "saline water (ENVO:00002010), including plankton (ENVO:xxxxxxxx)" | depth 5 m | reverse complement strand
CAATGGTCGATGAACGAAGAATTGCAAAATCAATTTTGGAACATCATCAACATCGCTGCATTGCTCGATGAATCCAGCTGGACGTCACTGGATTTGCTCCTTCCTCTTCTTGCGCAGCCAGCGAACTATCCGAACATCATCAATGAACTTGAACAACTCGTTCAGGATGAGGAGCGCCAACGCTCGCTGATCGAAAAAGCAGTTCTGCAATTGAACCAAAAAGGATACGACTTCATGACCCAATCGTCAAAAATCATCGAACAGTTTGATGAAATTGACGAACTTCAACGTTACTCAAACCGAATGGATTTGCTGCAATTGCAGATACAATCCGACATCCTTCCATTTGATCCAATCCTTGCTGAAACCTTCGTCGGCCGAGCCAACGATCTTGTTGCATCACCGTCCGACGAGATTGAAACCCTCGAAAAGAATGTTGCAACAATATCCACACATCTCCAATCCCGGCTTAGCGAAATGAATACCATGCTACGTCAATGGCAATCTGAAGGCTATACATACGAAGAACGATTACGAATTCTCCCAGAAGATTTGTTGGAGTGGGAACATCTTTTACCTGAAATAGAACAACAGTATCACCGTCATTCTGGTGCTTTAGAACGATGGAACGAGATCAAGAGTCTGTGGAATCACCAAGACGCTACAATCGATCGAATTGTTGGAAAGATTGAACACACGGATGTCTTTTTGGATAAAATCGATGCATTGGAGCAGCAATGGACTGAAAAGGAACTTCAAGGCGCTTCGTTGATTGAGCGGTGGGAACAATTCGGATTTGATATGGATGTCTGGCGATACAAAATGGCACATAATCCACGCCAAGGACTTGAGGAATTGAATCTTCAACTTCCTCTCTACAACCGAGCAAATGAACTGCTTGAGGGCACGCTTCAACTCGACACCTCCTTAGGGGGTGAAGAGGAAACTGAGAGACGTTCAACCATCCTCCGCACCATGGATTTGGACAATGATTTGCTCGATGAGATGGAGCAATGGTTGAGTAAGAAAACACTACGGAACACACGCCATCGCCGCATGCTTCAGGCAGAATGGGAGCGAGCAGGTCGTGCAGGTAAAGTCGATCCAGAACAGACGTTCACTGATTTGTATTCCTTTGAACACGCCGTCGCTTCGATTGAACACCAGTCAAAACACCTCATTGCAAGCGGTGCGACATCTCACGCCCTTGAGCGAACCAAAGCAGAACTTTTGCGTCTCGAGGGACGTGGGTGGAATATCACAGAATTGCTACAACTCCTCAACGAGCAACCAGATGCCTTCTTTCAACAGTTTTCAAAGGCTATGGAGGCCATGTCACGTATTGTAGCAACACAGCGTAGAATCACCAATCTCGATTGGAGACGTGACGTTCATCGTGCGGGGGAAATCTCCTTGAATGTTCGCAATCCACTGCAATTGGTCAAAATCGAACAACAAATTCCAGCCTTGATTCGCCATCTCGCGGATCGTGATATCGAAGATGAAACGTACACTTACACTACTTGGATTCCGGAACAGCGACCAGTCCTTCTTCCTCGTGAACAATCTCTGATACGGAAAGTGCCAGCAAAGGTTCAGCCCCAATCAACTCTTGAAGAAGCTCATGAAGCCATGCTTGAGGCCATGGACAGCGAGCCTGCGACTGACGTCGATGAGGCAGAAGAGGCCACTAATGCAATACAGACAACCTCTCTGCCAGCGAATGAAGATATCAAACCCATTGCAGCGAAAAAAGAACGTGTCGTAGAAGAAAAGAAAACAATTGTTGCACCAGTATCAACCTCAGTCGTAGAAGGTGATTTAACCTCCTATGAACGTTTTCTTCGTCTCATTGGTTTAACAGAAGAGGCAGATATTCTCGCTGGTTCAGGAGATGTTTCAGTTGTTCGAAGAGCATTAGCGTCGCATGTTGGTAGGGAACCCCGCGATGTTCGTGTCGACCGATTGCTTCGGTTGACGTTACGCCTTCTTCCTCAAGGTGACCAAGGAGATGATGAACGATCAAAATTGATTGATGCGATTGGAGAAATCCTTCCTAAGTACAATCAATGGGTTCGAATGCGCCTCGAAGCAAGGCATATGGGTGCATCTGGAACCTTCTTTGAGGATGCTACTCGTCTGGGTACTGCGTTGCATAGAGTACCTGGGCCGGGTGTTCGTGTACCTCTTCATGCAGATGCATATCCGCTACCAGAACCATCGAATTTGAACGAACTACGTCAACAAACAGAACGACTGATTCAATCGATGCATCTTCCGGCTGCTGGTGGAATCAACTGATTAGGACAATTCATCAAGGAGTGCGTTTTGTTCTTCCTGTGAAATTGTAGGTTCATCATTTGGTGTTGCCTGAACAGCAATTCGCGGAGCTTCAGGCATTGGCATGTCGAGTGGAATCGGCTGATTCATTCCTGGTGGCCCTGCTGGAAGAGGAGTGATTGGTGGAGGCAGAGGTGCTGGGAGTGGTTGCGGTATCACAGGAGGTGATGCAGGAGTCGGCGGCCCCACAGGTGGCGCAAGTGGAGGAGGTAGGGGGGCAGGCATCGGGTCTGGAGGAGCGGGCGCGGATACAGGTGGGCCGACTGGAGTGGGCATTTCTTGTACGGGCGCTTCATTGACAACCGGTTCCGTTTCAGGTACCAATGACGGAGAAGTTATTTCCGGTGCCTGTAGAGGAACAATTTCGACTGGTGCAGTAGGCTCTGGCAACTGTGCAATTGGTTGCTCCAAGGCTGGGACGATTGGTGTGCGAAGTTGCTTGTGTACTTCGTTGATCTCGGAGATGTCAAGTTGACCGGTTCGCATATAATCCGCCATCGTCGGTCCAATTAAGGCCATACTTGCTCGAAACCCGGGAGTGAAGATGTTCCAAGTGCCCAATTTAATCTCGTGAGAATTTCCACAAGAGGAAAAGATAAGCCGGTGCTGTTCGAGATGTGTTGGAAGGAATTTCAAGCCAGCTAGGAACAACCCAAGGCCCAAAACGATAGGGGTTAAACCTTGAACCATCATCAGAAGAAGGCCGGTGAGTACAAACCCTGCAGGAAGGCCGAATTGAATGGCTGTTGGTTTTTCGATGACATGCTGAAAACTTGTCAGTTCAGCATCAATCACCAATTGCACATCAATTCGTGGAACACCATCTTGGTGCAGCATTGTTTCGACCACCCGAAACAAACCATCTCCAACAACAATCGATGTAGATCTGAGACCGTCTTTTGATTCAGAGAGAGGGAATTCATCAACATCCTCATGATTGTTGTGAAACAATGGCTTTGCTCGAATTGGTAAAGCGAGTACATCCATCATCTCATGCTGGATTTCCACTGACTCTTCACTGACTTCTTCTTCGAGAACGTCCTGTTCTTCGATTGCTTCGGAAGATTCAGGTTCGTCCCCCATAGCATCACCTTATTGGAACAATGAAATGAACGTAACGGAATCAACGATGGGTTTCAGAGAACCACGACTTTGCGCCACCCTTTGCATCAAAACCCTTTCCTGGTTTTGTTCCCACAACTGTTGCAATCGAAGCTTCAGCAGCGATTTCCTGAATGCGGTCACTGATTGGACCGTTGATGATCAACGCTTGAACGCCCTCGGTTCCAGCGGCCGTTTTTGCGATTGAACCCGCACCCATCTCTTCACTGACTGATCCGTCAGCGAGAACAAACATTGCCTTGTTTTTTCCGAGATTGTCTTGATGGTCGAACATCTCTTGGATTTCGGCAGGAGCCATCTCGGACTCGTATACATCGTCCATTTCTTCAACCCACTCGTCACTGGCTCCACCGTGCTTTTTCTCATCTTCTTTGTCTTGTGCTTCCATCGTCTTTGCGAACTTCGCAGCGTCAACTTTCATAGAGAGTGTTTTGGTGATGGTTTTCTGTGGTAATAGTTCCCATTCTTGTCCAACTGGAGCCTGCGCAACAAAATCAACCTTCAGAATAGCGTTGAGTTGTCGGAACAACATTTCACCACCACGATCACCATCGATAGCGAGTGTAACAGATTGCTTACCGTTTGCCAAATCGATGAGCTCTTGCTTAATGTTGCCAGCACCATCGGCGCTGATGGCATTCTTGACTCCACAGTTGAGCAAGTTGATGACGTCGTTGCGACCCTCAACAATAATGAGTGAATCCGAGCTTTGGACGTTTGGGCCACAGGTTAATCCGTGGAAGTTTGTAGCCGTTCCAACAGTAAGAACGGATCGAACCTCTTCAACAACAGTCTTACTTGCAGCCTCGCCTGAGTTGACCAATGCGAGAAGAAGCTCCTTGGCACGGTCAACAACAGCGGTTCGTTTGGTCGCACGAACGTCTGAGATTTCGACAACACTGATTTTCGCTTGACATGGACCAATCCTGTCGATGGTTTCCAATGCGGAACCGATGATGGCCGTTTCGACATTATCCATGCTACTTGGAATGAGAATCATTCCGTGCACTTTGCCGCCCTTGGTTTCCATTTCGACATCAACGTGGCCAACACGAGCCGTTCGCTGCAGCTTACGTAGTTCGAGCTCATCACCGAGCAAACCTTCGGTTTGACCCATGATGGCACCAATGATATCCTTGCGCTGAACGGTGCCATTGACCTTGATGTCAGCTTTGATCAAATATTTCATTGCTTTTCCTTGTTTATTTCCTGAATTGTTTCTTCGAGACAAATTAAATCCTCCTTTCGGCCTCCTCACAGTCGGTGCAAAATCCCCAAAGGGATTGCAGTGCAACGGTTTGATGGTAACATCATCCCAAGTGAATGTGATTCAGCAGTATATGCTAACACCTTCTCCTTTTCAATCCTGTGGAGAAAAACCTGCCCAAGTTTACCATTCTTGCCGGATGGGAATATCGACGTTCCTTTCAACGGACTCCATTTATCACTGAAAACGAAGTTTTCAAAACACACATGGAGATTCAACAAATCCCCAAAAATACGAAAAATCTTCGCGTGGGTTCAAGAAGAGGTTCTTCCTACGTCAGCCCGTGTCCGCCAAATCTGTTCACCGTCTGGCTGCGTTCCGCAGCACAATTGAGGTGATGCTGCTTGATGGTGTTCTGACACGCGAAGAGAAACGCCTCATTATTCGTCTTTCTTCATGTTTGAAGCTTGAACCGCATCAGCCCGCAGAAGTCTATCAAGCCATCATCGATGGTGTGAAGACAGAGGATGGAGATATTCTCACAGCTGATGAACAACATGAGGTCTACAAAACGGTCTTCGAGGTCGCCATTATCAACGCATCACTATCAAAAGATGAATTCCGTGTCATGGCCCATCTGCGGGAACTCTTTGCTATTGACGATGATGAACACAATCTCGTCGAGAGTGAATTAAAAGATATGGTCAAAGAGCGGTTTGAAGATCCGAATATGGTTGAAAAAACACTCAACACACTTCGTGACTCAGTCCGTGTCGTCACAACTTTGTTCGACAATGTTCGAAAAAAGAACAACGGTGAAACGCGATGAAAGCAACTTCACTGGACGACTACTTGGATTGTTTTTCTTCATTTCCGAAACGACGTAGCAAACGTCTTGCAATGCTTCGAGAAGCATACACTTACGGCGTTCCTGGGATGATAACAAAATCGATGACGGACCGTTTGGCTCAATCTGGACATTACACATTTCACATCGGTACGCCAGATCCTGAAATGAGGCGGATTGCATCATGGATGCTTACACACGAGAACAACAGAACAACCATCGCAAAATTCATTCCAAAGATATGGAAGCGTGGCGGGCGCGAAGATCTCAAACTTGTTGGGTTACTTCTCGCAAATATGTCGGATAAAGAGTTGGGTGAAAATGGATGGACTGTATTTCTTCAACTCGTTCAAGAACGAATATCGGTTGAAGTATTCCTCGAAACTGCTGAAGAACTCCTTCGCGGTGGTCGCGAACTCCCCGATGATGCTTGGATACGAGATGCAGCTGCTCAAAGCCAAACATGGGCGCAATTGATGATCTTACTCCTATCACTTGACGAAAATCGAACAGCAAACCACGAGAATCTCATTAAACAAACGCCAAGAGGAGGAGAACTCTTTGAACGCATACGAGAGCGTCTTATTCAACGGCTACCTTGATGGGCCTTGAACAGGTCGATGGATCATGGCTGAACGCTTCCTGCCTACAGAAGATCCTGTTCTTGAACAGGTCTTGTCATGGACGGTTGAACGCGATGCTCGAGATGTTCGACGTCTCTTGGAATGGTTGCCACAGGCCCGATCAAATCGCGAGCGGCAGGCACTCCTCGATCGAGTTCGAGATTTGCTTAACGAATTAGAGCAAGCCATGTCGGCCTTGGATGAACTTGTGTGAACGCCATGCCCTTGCTCTGCTTGATTCTTGCTGGAGGAAAAAGCACACGAATGGGTGAAGACAAGGCTCTTCTTTTCGACTCTGTAAACACCCTCACAGACATTCTCACATCTCGCGACTGCCGCGTCATTGTGGCCTGCGGCGGTGAAGAGCGTGCCGGACTTTTTCATGCTGAATGTTGGTTTGACCCTGATGGTTCAACATCACTTGGAGAGGTTATCCATGCTTTTGTACAGCAATACGATGAAGAAATTCAACTCTTTCCTTGTGACATGTACAACCTTGACAAAGAAGCAATTGAAGCGATATTGACACAACCGCCAGGCGTTCCTATCGATATGCATGGACAAGATCAGTTTACACTAGCGAGAATTCCCCAAGGATGCAATCTTCACATTTCCAAGAGTTTGAAGCATCTCTTTACGGAACTTGACAGAAATCAGATGGGGTCGCTTGGAGGCCGCTTAGAAAATTTCAATTCCCCAAATCAAATTGAACACCAGAACAAATCGAATCGATGACTTTTGGGTACAATCGATGTTCCTCGAGTTGAACACGTTTTGCGAGGTTCGATCGCGTATCTGTTGAAAAAACAGGTACTCGCCGTTGAGCAAGGATTGGGCCAGTGTCCATTCCTGCATCGACAACATGCACAGTGCAACCACTTACACGAACGCCCGATGCGAGAACATCAGTGTGTGCATCTTTACCGGGGAATGCTGGTAACAAAGAGGGGTGGATGTTGACGATCCGGGGAAAATATTTCTCAACAAATCCAGAAGAGAGTAGGCGCATGTAACCGGAAAGCACAATCAAATCGATGTCTGCTTCGTCGAGTTGCTTTGCAATGCGTTGCTCGTGGTCGTGGCGTCGTTCTTCTTTAGGAAGGCCAGTGTCCAAGGTTTCGATAAGAACGGGAACACCGTGTTGTTTTGCATATTGGATGCCTCCAGCATCCTCTTTGTCCGTAACACAAAGGACGGTTTTGTGGATGCATTGGGCATTGCTCTGATGCCTTAGAAGCGCATTCATTCCAGTGCCAGAGCCCGAAAAGAAGACTGCTATACGAAGTGGATTGTCAAGCGTTCCGATTTTTGTTAACAACTGACTTCCCCCATGCTTCATCCCAGTGGCTGCTTAATTTCAGTCCTTCCGATTGTTCAACGCTTACCCCTATTCCTTATCACTATCAATTCCCACGGTTGGTATAGGAAGTGTGGTGATGGAAGGTCAGGTCAGCGAAGCTACTGCCCTTTCTGTCGCCCTTCAAAACCTCTCAAATGAAGAGATTCTCGAGTTCATATTGGACATGCATAAACCCTCAAAAAACCCAGTTGTACGCTGGCTATGGACTGGGCTAGGCAGCATTTTCGTCGTATTCGCTGCAATTGGAACGATTGTTCCTGGATGGCCCACAACGTCGTGGCTTGTAGCCGCTGGGTTCTGTTTCGGACGATCATCGAGACGAATGTTTCGCTTGCTCCTAACGAACCGTTTCTTTGGTAATGCACTTCTTGAATACTACAAAGCAGGTCGAGCACTACCTCTGCATTCAAAGATCATCATTATTGGAATCATTTCTCTTGTTTCGGCATTTTCCATTTATTTTGTAACGAAACTAGGTGATCCAGGTTTCGGTCAAACAACCATTGCGATTATCGCATTGATTGGAATTTGGTTTGTCGGATGGAAAGTTCCCACCGTACAACTGCAAGTTCAGCCGAACTAGAGCTCTTTCAAGTGCGTTGCAAGCCGAGTTGCAATCGAAGAGCCTACATCGGTACACGATGCAGTACCACCTAAATCATAGGTCAATGACGTTCCATCGTTAAGGTGTTCTGCAACGCTCTGGTCAAGAATCTTTGAGACATTCAACAAGTCGTCATCGTTTGATCGACGTGCGAGCCAATCCAACATCATCTGAACGGAATTGATGCTAGCAATCGGGTTGACCTTGTTCAACCCAGCGTGCTTTGGTGCAGACCCATGAACTGGTTCGAAGAAGGCGTGGTCGTCACCGATGTTTCCTGATGCAGCCATCCCCATCCCTCCTTGGAGAACTGAGGCCAAATCGGTCGCAATGTCGCCAAACATATTCGAGGTAACAACAACATCGTAGAATTCTGGCGTACGTGTCAACCACTGTGTGAATGCATCGATGTATCCGTAGTCCTTCTCAACATGAGGAAATGAGCTTGCAACATCATCAAACGTTCGTCGGAACAATTGGCATCCACGTGTCACATTGCTTTTGTCAATGCAGGAAACACGGGACTTTCCATCCACTGGGGCTCCGTTCCGCGTATCGCAGATATCGAATCCCATCTTGATGAGTCGCTCTGAACCATGAGAAGAGATTGGTCGAGGGTCGTATGCAACTTCACCATGAAGGCCTGGAAAATCAATTTCAGGAGGCTCGTATCCTTCAAGCCCTTTTGCTCGTTGAGCACTTCGGTGGAGCAATGAGTGATAGAGCCCTTCAGTGTTCTCACGAAGAATGACCATGTCCACCATGTCCGGGTCCCAAATGTTGGTGAAGCGACCGTGGACTTTGTGAGGAACGCCTTCGTACAGACGAATTGGTCGAACGTTGGCGTACAAATCCAATCCACTACGCATGCCGAGAATGACAGACCCTCCGGCAAGATCTCCGTTTGGTAGTCTCGCTCCAGGATAACCAATAGCCCCCATAAAAATAGCATCTGCATCATCTCGACAGAATTCAAACGAACCTTCAGCCCACTCTTCACCGGTTGCAAGATAGTGCTGTCCACCACATGGAATCACGGTCTGCTCAAACCCATGGTTTGTGTGCTCTTGGATGGTATCCAAAATGCGCTGGGCCTCGACCGCTACTTCCTTCCCTGTACCGTCGCCGGGAAGCACCGCAATGACGTGGTCGCTCATGGTTCTTCGACATGTCAATACTACATGAAGGAGACGCCAATCTCTTATGCCCGCTTCAATGGCGGAACAATCGATGACCAGTAAAGAGCATGGAGATTCCGAGTCGATTTGCAGCATCAATGACTTCTTGATCTCGGATTGAACCTCCTGGCTGAACAATAGCGGAAGCACCTGCTTGTGCTGCCTGTTCAAGACCATCAGCGAACGGGAAGAATGCATCGCTAGCTAGGACGCACCCATTGGCTCGTTCGCCTGCGCGACGAGCGGCAATCCGAACAGCTTCGACACGACTGGTTTGACCCGGGCCAATACCAACGGTTGACAAACCTTGAACCATAACGATTGCATTTGATTTCACTTGTTCACAGACGCGAACAGCGAACTTCATTGAATCGATTTCGGCATCGGTTACGCTCTTTTCAGTAACGGTTTTGGCGGAGTTCCAATCGATGATTGGTGCCTCCTCAGTCTGGACAATCCATCCACCTTCAATCTGCTTCAGGACGCGCTTTCGTTCGAGTGGCGCAAGTCGGTCATTGGGTGAATCGATGGTGAGTAGTCGGCGGTTTCCTTTCTGCATGATGAATTCTTTCGCTTCGGGAGTGTATCCGGGAGCGATGAGAACTTCGATGAACAAATCGGCCATTGCTTCGGCTGTATCAAGGGTGACAATTTCATTGAAACAAATGATGGATCCAAAAGCAGATTCAGGATCGCTTGCCAATGCACTTGTGTACGCATCGACCTGACGTGCAGCGAGAGCGACACCACAGGGGTTGTTGTGTTTAACGATGACACAGGCATGTGGCGTGTCTGGCCACTCATTGGTTGACAATGAACGACACAATCGTAACGTAGCATCAGCATCTGAATAGTTGTTGTACGACATCGCTTTACCGCCTTCAACATGTGCAGTTACAAGCGTTGAATGGGTTCCATGGGCATCATCATCAACAAAGAGAGCTGCACTTTGGTGAGCGTTTTCTCCATAACGCAGCGTTTCCATCTTCATGGATGAAGCGAGCAGTGTTTCATGGAAGCGAGCAGATTGTTCAGCAACAGAATCAAACGCTTCAGGAACACCATTCCATCGGCCGTGAAGGGTGTTGGCTATAGCCACATCGTACGATGCAGTGTGTTGGTATGCTGTGAGAGCAAGTTCTTGCCTTCGCGATATAGGAACGCCTGAAGGATTGCCTTGCGATTGTTCCAAATCTTCGATGATGGAATCGTAGTCGTCCGGATTGCAACAAATGATGACGTTTGCATGATTCTTTGCGGATGCACGAACCATGGTAGGTCCACCGATATCGATCATTTCGAGCAAAGCATCCTTGTCAAGTGGAGGGTCTGCGGCTGCTGCAGAAACAAATGGGTAGAGATTGCATGCGACAAGTGCGATAGGAGTGTACTGCAATTCTTCCATACCGATTCGGTCTTCTTCCTTCTGAAGTCGTGCGAGGAGCGGGCCGTGGATAGCCGGGTGAAGTGTTTTGACCCGACCATCGAAAATTTCGGGATGCTGCGTAACATCGGTAACGCTCATGACCTCAAGTCCGGCTTCTTTCAGTTTGCGTGCAGTCCCCCCAGTTGAAATCAATTCAAATCCAAGGTTGGCCAGTGAAGTTGCAAATTCGACGATGCCTGTTTTGTCCCATACGCTGAGTAATGCGCGAGGTTTTCCCGAGTCCATGGTTGCACCCGTTATCGACCTCTTGTATGTCTTTGTTATCAAGCATGTGATGAGGCCACTTGCTCAATCGCCACGGGACGAGATGACTTGGTCAACTCGAAGAAGACCACAAGCGGTCTCAACAGCTGCTTGCAAAGCGTGGGAAACGGTGGAGGAGGAGAGCAGAACTCCCTCGATTTCACCAATACGTCCATTCTTGCAAACACCAAAACGATTGGTCCTGTTTCGATGTGCAGCGCGTAGTTGGAGCAAGGTGTCGATTTGATCTTCTCCAGCGTTGAGGGCGAGTGTGCTTGGAATTGTTTCCAGCGCCCGAGCAAATCCTTCGATGGCTAGGCGTTGACGTCCAGAGATGGATTCTGCTCGCTCTCTCAAATGGAGTGCTGCAGCGATGTGGAAGGACCCTCCACCGAGTACTGTTCCAGGTTGATCGATAACGGATTCCAACGTCCGTAAAGCATCGTACATAGCTCGAATGTATTCTTCAACAGCAGCACCTTGCCCGCCACCAACGTCGATGGTGACAAGACCGGATGTTGGACCAACGTCCACAATAAGTCGTGTACGCCGGCCATCTTCTCGTTCAGATACATCGATGCGCGCCGATTGGAGCGCACCAAGACTTTCTGTTCTTGCATCATCAAGATGGTTGATGAGTGCAGCACCGGTAGCGGCGGAGATGTCTTCAATTCCATCCTCTTCCATCATTCCGACAAGAAGGATCCCATCGCTGTTGCAAGCATGTTGAATTCGCTCATCAACTTCTTTTGAGGTGAAGATGGCCTTTGCACCGGATTGTTTGAGAAGGTTGATTTTTTCATCGATCAACTGTTCTTCAGCATCCAAGAATGCAAGCATCTGCTCAGGTCGATCGATCTCAATTTCAGCATCCCGCTTGGTTTTCTGTATTGTCAGCGGGCATGTCAAGGCGAGGACACTGCACGCTTGGTTAATTCTTGGAGTCCGTTCAGAATCAAACTTCTTGTCGATGACGACGCCTTTGACCAACCGAGTTTCTTGGAGTGAATCATGGCCTCGCTTTGTCATTCGAACGTTCTCTGCTCGAACGGGCCTGCCGCTGGATTGGACGGTCATCATGCATTCGACCAAGAGTTTCGCCAATGCGTCGCCGCCTGCTTCAGCAGATTTCCCAACCATGGCCGTTCTTGCAACGGATTGCAACGTATTCCCACTCACATCTTTCGTCGATCGAGCATCAAGAACATTCAATGTTTCTACAATCGAATCCTGGTAGGCCTCGACCAATACGAGAGGATGGACACCTCGTTCGAGCAAGCGTCCTGCTTCTTTCATCAATTCACTTGCAAACAGCAAGCAGCCTGTAACACCATCGCCACATGCATTCTCTTGTGATTCAGCGAGTTGAACGAAGGCCTTTGCCGCAGGATGTTTAACGAGTAGATCTGCAACGATTTTCGCACCATCGTTTGTAATGGCATTCTCTCCATTGGTTTTGTACATCATTTTGTCCAGACCGTTGGGGCCAAATGTACGTCGAAGAATGTCTCCGAATGCAACAGCAGCCCCGACAAGTTTCTGAGTGACTGCCACGCCACTTGTGACCGAGGTTGTTGGTCGAACGATAACAACAGGAGCACGACCTGAACCATCGTCCTGCTGCGCCATGCTTGTCGGGCGTGACCGTTCTTCAAGAAGTCTCCTTCTCACCGACGACGGCCTTTTCGTGTCTTTTTCGAGCGTCCATGTTGCTCATATGCACGGCTCTGATACGCTCTTCGGTCCTGATCATCACTCCAAATTGAGTGTTCTGAAACATCACTGGAGTCGGGCATATCATCGAGCGACTCAATGGTTAATCGCAAACCTCCAAGCTGATCTTGCAATGCACGAACATTGTCTCCTCCGCGACCAACGAGCGTCGAAATCATATTGCTCGGGGCGTAAACAGTTGCTGCAGTATCGCTTGTAAATTGGACACGAACGTGAACGCCCGCCCATTGTCGAATGGTATGGATGAGCTGTTTCTGCGCCAATTGTTGGAGGGGTTTCTTCTGGCTCGTTTCCGTTACAGGGACGACTGCAAGTTCTGAACCGAAGGCAAACATCTCATGCGTCACCTTACCTGTTGGGAATTCAACAACCTCGATAACCGGCCGAGCCAATTCTTCCTGCATACCCGATGGAGGCTTGACAGTCATTCTCAATTCGAGAACCTGTTGAATTTTACCTGATTCAACGTGCAATACAGTGTCCAGCACTTGAGATACAAGACCTAACTCAACTTTTCCAATCAAACGTTGAATGGCTTCGAGGGCAGAGTTTGCATGCGTAACACCAAGCAACCCTACACCTGCAAGACGGACATCAGCAAAGATCTCGAAGTCGCGAGCACGTCGGACTTCATCGAAGATGACGAAATCAGGACGTACGAGGAAGATGATCTCTGCAGTTTTTTCCAGATCTCCTTCCAACGGAGCGTATTGTGTAATGCGTTCAGCAAGCTGCAAATCTCGAGGTGCTTCCATTGTCTTGACCATAGCGCCGATGTCGTCATCGAGATATTCAGCAATGGCCTGAGCAAGTGTTGTCTTTCCAGAACCAGGACGTCCACAGATGAAGACACCGCGATGATGGTTGGACAAACGCTCAACAATCTTGGGATCAAGATTGTAGTCACTAAGTGAAAGTTTTGCTACTGGACGGACAACAGTAATTTCCCGTGCATCCGAAAACGGCGGGCTTGCACAAGTAACTCTCAAATCTCCGAGTTGGAGGACTTGGCAACCTTTCCGGTCGATTTCTAGGAAACAATCGCTCCTGTGCTGATTCTCTTCTACAACTGTTCGCAACGACTCTTGAAGGGATTCCAACCGAAGATTATCCCAGGCATCTTCCGACTCCAATTCAACCAACTTGAGTTGGCCAATGGTACCGCGCTTGACGCGAG
>CEUM01081712.1_pt1 | contig 13922 bp, 8 predicted proteins | sample 356421 | NCBI WGS metagenome assembly CEUM01 (sample SAMEA2622716, study PRJEB7988) | marine metagenome | biome: marine biome (ENVO:00000447); feature: surface water layer (ENVO:00002042); material: "saline water (ENVO:00002010), including plankton (ENVO:xxxxxxxx)" | depth 5 m | reverse complement strand
CTCGACCCGCGAGCGAGACTGGAGAGACGGAGACGCGCGCGGTGGACACGAGGACGCTTCGGCGGGCGACGACGCGGGACGCGCGTCGACGCGCGCGCGTCGACGAACGCGCGCGAACGCGAGATTCGGACGAGTATTGGGGCGTGGACGATGATTTGAGTGGATGGGCGCGCGCGATGGGGGAGGAACCGAGGAAAATGGGGGTGCGCGAATCGACGACGTCGCGCGCGTATACGCGCGGCGGCGAGCGTCCGTGGGACGCCGCGAGGCGGGCGAGGGAGGCACGGCGCGCGAGGGAGACGGAATCGAAGGGTTCGAAAGGGGTGACGTCGAAAGAGGACGATGCGTCGCCGTTCGCGCGCGCGGGATTACCGATGCGATGCGCGGAGGCGGTTCGACGCGCGGGTTTACGGAGGACGACGGAGATTCAGCGACTCGCGTTCCCGGCGCTGTTGTCCGGGAAGAATTGCGCGTTACTCGCCGAAACCGGGAGCGGGAAGACGTTCGCGTATCTGTTACCGACGCTTTCGAGGATGACGGAGCCCGGGAGGAAAGGAACGAAACGGAGTGGACGGTGTTGTCCCGCGTGCGTCGTCCTCGCGCCGAACGTCGAACTCGGGAAACAGGCGACGGAGGCGGCGGAGCTCGCGGCGTATTGGTGCTCGAGCGACGACGTGCCGACGCCGAGAGTGTTCGCGTTGCTCGGTAAAGAGAAGAAATTGGTGAAACCGATGAGTAAAGGTAAGAGAGGGGCGATGTCGAAGGAGGAGAAGCGTCGAATGAAGAAGCGCGGCGCGCGCGGCGGCGAGACGACGACGAGCGCCAAGGCTGGTAAGGCGAAACTGTCGGGAGACGGGGACGCGATTCCGGAATTCGTGAACGCGGACGTGTTGGTGTGCACACCTGCGAGGCTATTGCGTCTAATCAAGGATGAGTGGGTGCTTTTGGGACGGTTGGCGCACGTCATCGTCGACGAGGCGGACGAGATGCTGACGAGCGGGTTCGCGAGCGACGTCGGTGAAATCTTAAAGCTCACGCACGGCGAGACCGGTGTCAATCGATTCGGCGGTAAGGTGCAGCATATCTTCGCCGCGGCGACGATGCGAGAGGCGAAACCGTTGCTCGACGCCTTTCCGGGAGAGTTGGAGTGGATCTCGACGTCGCAATTCGGTCGCGTGCATCCGCAACTCCGCGTCCGCGTCGACGACGTGCGGGGCGAAGACGCTAAATTCGACGCCCTGCACGCCGCCATTCTGCGACACGACCGATACAAATCGTTGATTTTCGTCAATTCACCCGAAGAGGCGGACGACATCGTCGCGAAACTCGATGCGCGAGACGTGGCGGCGCTCGCGTTTCACGGCCGCGCCAAGGAACGCGGCGTCGTGCTCGACGATTTCATCGGTGGAGATCTTCGCGTGTGCGTGTGCACCGATCTCGCAGCGCGTGGGATCGATTTCCCACGGTTACACCACGTCGCGCAGTACGGCGCGGCGCCGTCGATGGAGATGCATCTGCACAGGTGCGGTCGAACGGCGAGGACGGGACAGGAGGGTCCGTTTCACGTGACGTGCGTCGTGGACTCGAGCGCGGAGACGATGGAAGACGACGTCGCGCTCGCGATGGGTGTCAAGCGAAGGTACGAGCGTCGCTCGTCGAGCGAGGGCGAGCGCGACGACGGCGACGACGCGATGGATTGATGTTGTAAAACTAACTACATGAAAAGAATGGCTCGCTACTCTCTCGCGTTTATCTCGCCGCGGCGGCGGGCGCGCGAGGCGTCGTCCACTGCGCGCCGTGATGCTTTTGAAACGCGACGAGACTCGTTTTCCCGAGACACTCGCCGAAGAGCGTCCCCGTGCTGCATCCGGTGACGCGGACCGCGACGTAATCGCCCGGTTTCACCGGCGCCGCGTCGGCGCCGTTCGTCGACGCCTTGGTCTCGTCGCCGCCGTACGTTCCCACGGGTTCGTTTTCGAACACGACCCACTTGGACGTGTCCGTCTTCCCGGTCCACTCGTCGGGGTTCTTTTTACTCGGACCCTCGACCAAGACGCAGTGCGTGGCGCCCACCTCCGTGGCTTGTTTCTTCGCCGCGCGCGCTCGAAACGCCTCGATAATCTCCGCCAGTCGTCTCTGTTTCACATCCTCCGGCACGTCGTCGGTCTGGTGTCGCTGTCCCGCGGTGCCCTCGCGTTCGCTGTACGCGAACATGAACGCCTGCTCGTACCCGACCTCGGTCATGAGCGACACAGTGTCGCGATGATCCTCCTCGGTTTCGCCGCAAAATCCGGCGATGATATCCGTCGTCACCGCGCACCCGGGAATGATCGTCTTGACGCGATCGATGAGCTGTAAATACGCCTCTCGCGTGTACCCTCGCGCCATGCGATCGAGCGTGGCGGACGAACCGCTCTGCGCGGGCATGTGTAAACACTTGGAGACGTTGGGACGATCGCGAATGACGCGCAAGACGTCATCAGGGAAATCCTTGGGATGCGGCGACGTGAACCGCACGCGCATCTCGGGATCGACGCTCGCGACTTTATCCAACAGTTCCGCGAATTGAATCGTTCCCTCGCGCTTACGCTGCGGGTCGTATCGACTCGCGAACCCATCGGCGTACCCGACAAAGGCGGAACCGTTGGCGCTCGCCAGACGCTCGGAGGAGGCGTCGGCGAGTTCGCGAATAGGATCGACGTCTTCCCCGCGTAATCCGCTCAAAAAATCCGTCGTCGTCTCGCTCGCCGGTGAACCAGCGTACGAGTTGACGTTTTGTCCGAGCAACGTCACCTCCTTGACGCCCTGTTCGCTGAGAAGACGAATCTCGTACATGATGCTCGCCAAGTCTCTCGATCGCTCTCGACCTCGCGTGTACGGAACGATGCAAAACGCGCACGCGTTATCGCATCCGCGCATAATGGTGACGAACGCGCTGTGCGATCCAGCCTCTCGCACGGGGATGATATCCGCGTACGTCTCCTCCACGCTCAATTGCACGTTCATCGCTTTTTCACCCGTGCCGACGACGGCGTCGATGAGATTGGGCAAATCCCTGTACGCGTCCGGACCCGCCACGATATCCGCCAATCGATCCGCCTCCAACAATTTCTCCTTGATGCGCTCCGCCATGCACCCGAGCACGCCCACCACCGGTCGCTCGCTTCGCTTTTTCCCGTTTCCGAGGCTACGAAAGTACGCCAAACGCTGCCAAATTTTCGCCTCCGCCTTATCGCGAATCGCGCATGTATTCACCAAAATCACATCCGCCTCGTTCACCTCCTTCGTCTCATCGTACCCGGCGCTCTCCAACACCGACATCATCACTTCACTATCGTTCACGTTCATCTGACATCCGTACGTCTCGACGTACACCGAACGTTTCGCGCGTTCGCGTTCGTCCTCGTCCGGCGTCGACCCGACGCTCGCCGAGAGCGTTCGGGAAGGTTTCAAATCCTCCTTCGAGCGCACGTGCGCGCCCCCACCGGGCCCTTCGGCGTGCGCGCGAACGACGACGAACGGTTTCATTCTCACGCGTCGAGCGTCGCTCGAGCGTCGCGCGCGCGGGGGCGCGAGCGCGCGCGTCGTCGTCGCCATGATGAAAATCTTTTCAGCCCGGCGGCGGTGATTGGGAACGGACGACGGCGACGCGCGGCGGACGCGTGCGGACGCGCGCGCGGATGCACACGCGAGATGCAAAGGGTTCGCGTCGATCAACGCGCGGACGTGCGTGAGAGACGCGCGGACGCGCGCGCGAGCGTGTGGGGCGCGAACGTCGAATGGGCCCTCTGAGGGGTCGTCGACACACCGAAAAAGTATTATTTTGTTTCTTTTAAAAGAGAGCTCAATACATATCTTATGTCCTATAATAACATAATATATATTTTTATAGATATACAATGTGATAGCATTAAAAGTGAGCTCATTACGACATTGCCCGCCGCGCGCATGACGTCCGACGCGCCCGTCGACGCCGCGCTCGTCGACGAGCTCGACGCCCTGCGCGCGGTGTACGGCGACGACGACGCCTTCGACGACGATCTCCTCGTCGACGCATCGCGCGCCTCGTCGACGTCCACGCTCTCGTGCGCGCGAATGAAAGATGCGCTCGGTCGAGGCATCGTTCGCGTCGTCTTCGACGCCACCCCGCGCGCGTCCACCGTCCTCCACGACGACGACGACGACGCCGAGACGTACGTCGCCGTCACCTTTATCGTCGACGTGCGCGACGACGGCGCGTACCCGACGGAGGCGGCGCCGGAGTTTCGATTCGTCGACGCGCGCGGTTTCGAGCCCGACGACGCGCGCGCGCTGTCCCGAGACGTCGACGCGTCGATTCGCGAACACGCGGGTGAACACTGTCTGTTGGTGATGACGGAGCGCGTCAGCGAGCGCGTGCGCGCGCTCAATCGACCGCGCGGACGGTGCGCGATCTGTTTCGAGGAGTTCCGCGCCGCCGCCGCCGCGCCGCCGACGATGAAATTGGAGACGTGTTGGCACGCGTTCCACGCGCGGTGTTTCGCGACGTGGCGCGAGCGACGCGCGAGGGATTTCGAGGCGATTCGCGCCGAGGCACCCAACTTTTCGGAGGGGAGCGAGGAGGAGAAACGGTTGCGAGAGAAGACGACGCTCAGATGTCCGACGTGTCGCGCGCCGACGACGGAGGACGACGCGAGACGATGCGAACGCGCCGCGGCGAGGACTCGACGCGAGAGCTCGACCGTTCACGAGGACGACGACGAGGGGGACGACGACGACGACGGTTCACGCCCGAGTGCGCTCGATTCTTTGGACGAAGACGCGCGCGCGGCGTTGGAATCCATGCGCGCGTCGTTCGCGGCCGCCATGTCGGCGCAGCGGCGCCGAGGCGGCGTCGTCGACGACCGTCGCGACGGTGGCGGCGTCGTCATCGACGAGACGACGACGTTTCGACGCGCGGACCCATCGATCGAAGCGACGCGCGCACGGGAACGCGCGGTGCCGCCGCCGCCGCCGACGACGACGACGACGAAGAAAGGAGGAAAAAACGCTTCGTGGCTTCGGCGAGCGGCGGCGAGAAAGAAATCCCAGAGCGTCAACGCGTCGTCGTCCGTTCCCGAACCGAAGGAGAACGCGTCGTAGAAGACCGAGCGCGTCGATGAGCGCGCGCGTAGCCGAGTAGCATCACTAGAGAGGTAGGTAGTCGTAGGTCGCGCGCGTCGATTGGTGAACGCGCTCTATTTTTCTATTTTTGGCGCGTTCGGCGCGCGCCTCACATCGAGACGCCATGGACGCCCGCATCGGTCTCGATCGTCCATCCATGCGCACGAACGTTCTCATACACGCTCGCCCTGACGTCGGACGCGCGCGCGAGACGCTCATCTACGCCCCCGCGCGCGTTCGAGCGTCGGACGTCGTCTTCGGTCGTCCCGCCGCCGCGCGAGACGCGCGAGACGCCGCGAGAGACGCGCTCCGATGGCCCGAGCGCGCGCCCGAGACGGTCGATTCGCGCGGTGCGGGCGCGATGGATTTAGTGGCGATGAACAGAGCGGCGGCGGCGAAGTGCGCGACGTCGGCCGAGGTGCGACGATTTCGACGCGACGCCGAGGATCCGGTTCGATTGCGCGCGCGCGCGAGACGCCGACGCGAGACACCGACGCGAGGCGTCGACGTCGACGTCGACGTCGCGCACGGACGTCCGAGCGCGCTCGGCGGCGCGGATGACGTCGGCCACGCGCGAGGGACGACGGTGCGAGCGCTGATCACCGGCGCGTACGCGAAGGATTGGATGGACGCCGCCGCGCGCGCGCGACCGGGAGACGAATCGACGACGAGACGCGTCGTCGACGCGAGGCGCGACGTCGAGCGCGCGCGCGAGCGCGCGAGAGCGAGAGAAGCGCTCGAACGCGCGGTGAGGGAAAAAGTGCCGTTTAAGATGAAAAAGTTTACGACGCGCGCGAAGACGCGCGTCCGCTACTGACGCCGTCGTCTCGACCCGTCGGAACGACTTCGTCGTCGGACGCAACACGTCGACGACGAGACCTCGCGCGCGAGACGCGCGTTGGGTGACATCTCTCTGAGCGCGCCGACGGAGGCGTCGCGCTCGGTCGCGTCGGCGCCGCTCTCGTCGTCGCGCGCCGAGTGATATGAATCCGAATCGTCATCTCGGCGCGTTTTGTCCTCTCTCGCGTTCCTCGCGCGTCGTCTCGCCTCGATCTTCGCGCGCTTCGCCTTGTACATCTCCACCACTCTCGGATACAGCGCAAACTTTTCGCGCACGCTTCGCACGATGGCGCGCTCGATGACGCCGCCCACCGCCGTCGCGCGCACGCGCGCCTCCAATCGTAATCGCAACGCGCACCGCGTCTCCCCATCCACGCTCGCGCATCGCACCGTTCCCACCACCCGACTGTTGTGAGGATTTAAAAACGTACTGTACGAACGAACGGTGGCCTCGTACAGGTGCGGCGCCGTGCACTGCGTCTCATCGACGATGAATTCATCGTACGTCGTGACGCCGCCGCCGTCGGACGACGCGCCCAACGCCATCCTCGCCACGTACGGGACGCGCACGTTCGGACGCGCGCGAACGATGTACCGACATCGATTACTATCCGCGTCGTCGCGCTCGTAGACGACGATGGCGCTGTCTAAATCACCGAACACGGCGCGTTCGCACGTCATGAAGAGGGAGGTTGTTCTCGCGCGCCAGAGCGTCTCGGCGGGAATGTCGAGCGTCGGCGTCTCCACCGTGGTCTCCACGGGCATGCGGGCGAAGCGATCGTCGTCGTCGCGCGAGACGACCGAGGACGGTCGTCGTCGCGCGCGCGCGCGCCGGGAAATCGCGTCGTCGTCGCGCGCGGGGGGCGTGTAAGAGTGACTGTTCGTCTCCCTCGAGCGTTTTTTTCGCATTCGATCGATCGCGCGCGCGCGGGGGCGACTCGCGCTCGAGAGCGACGCGGTCGATCGTGTGCGAGGGAGAGATAGATAAATAAAAGCGTACGAGGAGTCCGAGCTGGCTAGTTGGCGAGCGGACGTCGCAGGATGAGACTCGCCGGCGGTTTCGTACGAAGCGACGGGAGACGCTTGGCGACGGCGTACGGCGCGGGAAGAAACCGAATGAACCAAAACTGCACGAGCGCCTTGAGACACGCGGCGAACCACCCGCGGAGAACGACTCGATCGCCCCAGAGCACCACACCGTCGAAAGGGCCGAGACTGATGGCCATGAGACGCGGCGGGAGGCGGTAGGGACCGAGTCGACGCAACTTGTTCTCGTCGCCCTCGCACAAGAGACGTTTCGCGACGTATTCCGCCTCCCAGTGCGCGTACGACGCGAGCATTTGATCGGGAAGTTTACACGCGCAGTCACCGACGGCATAGACGTCGTCTAAACCGATGACTTGGCGCGTACCGTCGTCGACGCGGACGCGTCCGATGATGTCCAACGGCACGTGCAACGCGTCGTCGTCCTCGTCGACGCTTCCCTCACCGTCCTCGTAATCCTGAGAGTCGACGAATCTCGACCCCTTCACGCGTAAGAAATCCGTGTTCGGCTTGGAGCCGACGCACCACGCGACGCGATCGCCCTGGATGACGTTTTTATTCATCACGCCGATGAACGAGTCGCCCTCGCGATCGTACGTCTGTCCCACGTACACGCGCACGCCTCTCGACACGAGCGCCTTGCTCGCGTACTCGCTCACAAACTCTGGAAGCGTGTCTAATAATCGCGGCCCGCTGTGTAACAGATTCACCGTCCCACCGCCGCGTTTCTTCTGACGCTCGGCGAGTTCGCACGCCAACTCGACGCCGACGACGCCTCCTCCCACGACGACGATGGATTTTCCTTCATCCATGGTCTCTCGCACGCGCGCCATCTCCCTCGCCCGCGCACCGATCTCCGCGTCCTCCTCGTTCGGATCGCAACTCGCCTTTAATCCGCTCGGATATTCGCTCCCGACGGCGACGACGAGTTCATCGTACTCCAACGTCCTCCCCTCGCCCACGCGCACCGTCTTCTCGCTCGTCACCCGCACCGCTTCCCCCGCGCGCACGCGCTCCACCGCCACCCCTCTCCCCAGCACCTTTGTCAGAGGCACCAACAACCGTCTCGCTCGTAGATTCGCTCGTAGATTGAACCTCGTCGCCGCGCGAAGCGGCGCCGCGCCCGCCGCCGCGCTCGGCGTCCCCGGGACGAATTCAAAGTACGACTTCGTCTCCACCACCGTCACGCGACGTTTCCCGCGCAAATCCCGCGCGATTTGCGATCCGGCGAATCCTCCACCCAGGATCACCGTGCGCTTGGCGCTCGCGCGTCGGTTTTCGCCGCGTCGGCGCGCCGCCGCCGCCGCCGCCGCCGCGACGAGCGCGAGCGCGAGCGCCAAGCCGCCCGGGGACATGGACGTCGCGGCGCCGGACGCGGACGCTTTGGCGCGATCGACGACGACGGCGACGCGGTCGCCGAACCCGCGCGCGGGGGCGAGCGCGCGCGCGTCGGTCGATTTTTGGGCGCGCGCGGCGGTCGAGGACGTCGAGCGTCGCGCGCGACGCGAGAGACGACCGAGAGAGACGCGCGTCGAGCGACAAGTGAGAGACGAACGCGCTCGAACGCTCGGGGCGCTCGGGAACGTCGCGCGCATGCGTCGCGCGCGCGAGACGGGCGGCGAGAGATGGCGCGTGCGTGCGGGGGGCAACGGATAAAAGTATCATCCATTTGAAAAGAGATGTAGTATGTAACGGATGTCCGAGAATGTGTGAGTAGTGGCACTCTACGGCGTCGTCTATTTAATATTCACATTGTTTTTGCTAATGCTAGAATACGAATCAAATGTCCTATTAGTTATACATCATGGCGCAGCGGTCGGCGCTCGTCGGCGTCGGCGTCGTCTCGATCCTCGCGTAATCGTTGCACGACGTCTCGCAGACTCGTCGCTCGCGTCATCACCATCTCCAATTCCTCCAACGTTCGTCCTTTCGTCTCAGGCACGTACAGATAGACGAACCACACCGCGGCGAAGAGACACGTCGCGCAAAATCCAAACGTCGCCGAAATGCCGGGACGTTTCATCATGACGGGTAAGAAACGCACGGTGACGGTGGAGAGGGTCCACGAAAACATCGAATTCAGCGCCGTGATGGTCGCTCGCGCGCGGAGCGGGCACAATTCGTTGGCCACCGTCCACGCGAGGGCCCAAAAACTGAGATGAAATCCCACGGCGTTGGCGAAGATGCAAATGTCGGCGACTTGGGCGACGCTCCCGTTTAAGAGTTGAAACGACACGGCGTGTCGAGGATCCTCGATCCAGGTGACGCCGTCGAAGAGGTAGGCCAACAGAGACGTCGCGACGCACTGAATGGAGATGCCGGTGAGGAGCATCCGTCGACGGCCAAAGGTTTCGAGCGACGCGGCGACGAAGACGGTGACGACGAGCTTGACAAAGGCGAGCGCCGTGGTCATCCCGCTCGCGAGCGTCGGACTGTGTCCGGTCATCTCGAAGATGTGTTTGGCGAAGTAACTCATCGCCGGAACGCCGGAGAGCATGGACATGATGGCGAGACCGAAGGCGACCGTCATGGCGCGTCGAGACGCCGGCGCGTCGACGGCGGAGACGCAGTCGCGTCCGTCGCCGCTCGTCGTCTTGATGACGTCCACAATGTCATCAATCTCACGCTCGATCTCATCGAGTTTCTCCGGCGTCTGTCTCGCCGGATCCGGCGGGACGAGAAGCGCGGCGGCGGCGGCGCGCTTCTTTCGGCGAAGACACGCGTCGGCGAACGAAAACGACGCCGCGCCCACGGTTTCGTTTCGCAACACCGCCACCGACGCGCGCGCATCCTCCAATCGTAAATCATCTCCCGTCCATTCATCATCGACCATCCCGTTCCCCTTCCCCGCGCCCCCTCTCGCCACCATCGCGTCGTTCGTCGCCTTCAACACGAGCCACCGCGGCGTCTCCGGCAACTGCCCGACGTAATACCAAAACGCCGCCGCCACCGGCGCGGGCAACGCCGCCAACACCCGCCACCCCCCTTTCGCCGGTTCCAGACTCAAACCGACGAAATTCCCCAATAAATCCCCGCTCATCGTCATCACCGCGATCATGGGTAAATAATACCCGCGCGTTCGCTGAGACGTGAGCTCCGCCGTGTACACCGCCGCGCCGCTGTAACTCAACGTCTGCCCGACCCCGTACAGCAATCTCCAAAATCCAAACCACATCGCCGGTCCGCGTCGACCCAACGCATCCATTAACGAACGCACCGGCGTCACGCACATGCCGATGGAGGCGAAAAAATACAGACTCGCGCCCGCGCGCATGAAACGCGCGCGGCCGAAATGATCCGCCGCCGCGCAGCCTCGCACCGGCACGAGCGCGAGCACGCACCCGAGGAGCGCACCGACGGAATTCGCGCTGACTAACATCCCCAGCGTCTCCACGTCGCCCTCGACGAAGGCATCGCGCTGAAATTGGGACGGGGCGCCGAGCATGACGTTCGTAACACCCACGGGGTACCCGTACAAGATCAACCCGAGGGCGACGACGGCGAAGGCGTAGAGCTCGATCGTGGGGTTACGATCGCGCGCGTGGTTCGCGCGCATCGTGGCGCGGTGGATGAGGCGCGCGACGAATGGAGGGCGGCGACGTGTGGGGGGATGAATGACGATACGCGCGAGACGCGCCGCGAGACGCCGCGACGGAGTTCGCGCGCGCTGCTGTGCCGTGAAATTACATGCACCGTCACTCGCGATGATGACGGAATTTGAACGAGTGTGATGAATGGTTGAGTGGACGGGGGCGCGACGTGCGTCGCGATTGGTGATTTTTTTTTCGTCTCGCGCGAGAGACGATTCGTCTTCGCCTCGGAACGAAAAAGAAAAAAGAGACGAACGATCGATCGATCCGTCGGTCGGTCGGTCGAATGATTCGTGATGCGTCGTACATCCGTCGATGATTGATTTTTAAATCACCGTGCCGTCCGGAATGGTCGAGTTGCGAAGGATGGTGACGATGCCGTTGCGAATGAAGACGCCGCGCTCTTCGTCGGCTAAATCCTCCACGCCCGCGGCGTTGGTGATGACGCAATTCTTCCCGACGCGCGCGTTCTTATCGATGATGGCGTTTTCGATGACGCAGTTTTCACCGATACCCACCGGCACGCCGCCCGCCGCGAGGACGGCGGCGCGTTTCTCCTCGCTCTCGTAATGATCCGCGCCGATGATCATCGTCCGGTTGATCGTGCAGCCCCGGCTCACGCGCGAGCGCAAACCGACGATGGACTCGTGCACCGTGCAATCGGCGAGATCAGCGCCGTGGGAGATGATGGAATCCTTGATGTGACACCGCTCCAACTTGGCCGGGGGTAAAAATCGCGGCGACGTGTAAATCGGAGCGTCGGCGTTGTAAAATTCGAAATTCGGCGGATCCTTGGCCAAGTTTAAGTTGGCCTCGAAGAAGGATTTCATCGTTCCGATATCCTCCCAGTAATCGTTGAATAGGTACGCTTGCACCTTGGCACCGTCCGCGGACGCATTGGGAATGATCTCACCGCCGAAATCGTTATCCTCGGGGTAATCCGATTCCAAAAATTTCACCAACGCCGACTTTTTAAAGACGTAAATGCCCATCGACGCGATGTACGGCTTAGCCTCAGCCTCCTCCGGACTCAATCCCAAGATGGTGGTGTCCACTGCCATCGCCTTGAGCGCGTCCCCTTTCGGTTTCTCCGTGAACTCGACGATGCGCGCGGTGGAATCAATCTTCATCAATCCGAAATCGCTCGCGCGTTCCTCCTCGATCGGCAACGTCCCGACGGTGATGTCGGCGTTCGTCTCGCGATGGTACTCGACGAATTTCATGTAATCCATGCGATACAGGTGATCGCCCGCCAAGATGACGATGTCCTCGACATCCTTATTCTTGACGTCGTTGAACAACCACGAGTATTGACGCACGGCGTCCGCCGTTCCCTGAAACCACTCCTTTCCGTTTTGTCCCGGCGTCTGCGACGCCGCGAGCACCTCCACAAAGGCATTGCCTCCGTACATGATACCGTTTCCGAAATTGTACGTGCGCGCCAAGTGTCTGTTCAGACTCGCGCTATTAAACTGCGTGAGAATGTACACCTTGGATATCCCAGAGTTTAAGCAGTTGGACATCGGCACGTCGATCAATCGATAGGCACCGCCGATGGGCACCGCAGGTTTCGCGCGCGACTTGGTGAGCGGATACAACCGCGTCCCCGCGCCGCCGCCCAAAATAACGGCGGCGACGGATTTCGTATTCGTCACCGCGTTGGCGCTCGGTCGCTCCGCCGCGTTCGTCGCCGCCGCGTCGCCGCGAATCGTCATCGCTCGCCTCCGCAACGCCACGGACGAGGACGAGGCCGAGACCGCGCGTCCGCGTCTGCGCGAGAAGCAAAAAAAACAAAAATCAAAACGCGTCAGTCAGAGTCAGAGTCGATCGAATTCGGCCAGGCTGGACGCCGCGCGCGCGCGATCGATCGATGCACGCGTCGCGCGCGCGTTCGACCGACCGACCACCCGCGCGCGCGTCACCATCGCCTCGATTCGAACGATACCGTCGCGTTCGTTCGTCCGTTCGTTCGTCCATTCGTCGCGCACGAACGAACGATGAATGCATCGTTCGGCACCCGATCGAATGCATACATCGCCCTCGTTCGTTCGCGCGCTTTCTTTAGACGACGCGACGCGCGTTCGAAGCGCACCTCACGAACGACGCGCATTTTGTCGTCGACATCGAGGACGCCATCGTCATCGAGGACGTCATCGGCGTCGTCATCGCGAGGCGTCGATTGATTTCAATCCATTGACTGCGTTCCGAGCCACACGTTCGCGCGGGGGGGGTGTTTGGTGAGTCATGACCCGTTAGAGGTGCGTGTGGTGCGGAGGTCGGTGGGTGTTTTGTGTATTCAGTGGTGGAATACGTCGATGTGGTGTCTATGTATTGTAATGCATGTACAGAGGGGAAAAATCTCGTGCACCGGGTCAGAGAGTCCCTACACGCATGACGAGTCATGAACCGTCGATACACGATGGTACGTATGCACGTATCGACGGTTCATGACTCGTCATGCGTGCACGAGACATTGTTCCGGGTCAGACAACGACCGCCGTGTCGTGTCCCGTACGTATACATACTGTAGGTATTGTATGCCGATGTATTCATATTTTTTGTGAGAGCTATCGCTTCCCGGGGACGACGCGTGCGGTGGCGACGCGCGCGGGGATGGGATGGATGGGTGGGACTCGTGACGAGTCATGACTCGTGGTTCGTCGTGGTTCGCCGCATCCACGGCCCACGCGCGCGCGCGCGTTCACGCGACGCGTCGTCGACGAGCGACGCGCGACGCGCGACGCGCGACGAGCGACGATGGAATGAATTCGCGCGCGGGACTGGACGGACGGACGGACGGACTGGACGGACGATGACCGACGGACGATCGCGTCGCGGTTCATTCCATTCATTCACGTCGTCTCGCGATGATTCGATTCATGCATTCTCGTGCCATTCGCGACGCGCGCGCGCGGTGTGTGTGTCCATCCATGCATCGATGCGAACGCGCGCGTCTCGCGCGTCGTATTTTTTTTTTCACGGCGCGTGCGCGCATCGATCGGTCGAACGCGACGTCGCGCGCGTCGAGAGGTCGTCGAGTCAACGCCGCGCGTCTTCGCATTCACGCATTCGAATGAATGAATGGAATGAATGAATGATCGCCATCGAATGAATGCATGCGTCATCGACGGCACATCTCGACGCGATGCGTCGATGCGAACGCGTGGAAACGGCGAGAGAAAAACTCCGACGACGACTTCGCGCGCGTGTGCGTCCATCGTCGTCGTCGCATCGCGCGCGCGGGAACGATGGACGACGCGATGATCGCGCGCGCGACACCCCGGTCGATTCATCTTCCAGAAGAGA
>CEUM01137378.1_pt1 | contig 13964 bp, 16 predicted proteins | sample 356421 | NCBI WGS metagenome assembly CEUM01 (sample SAMEA2622716, study PRJEB7988) | marine metagenome | biome: marine biome (ENVO:00000447); feature: surface water layer (ENVO:00002042); material: "saline water (ENVO:00002010), including plankton (ENVO:xxxxxxxx)" | depth 5 m | reverse complement strand
AGTTCTAATTTGGAGAAAGATGCCAGTAATGTCTGTAGCAATCGGTATTTACCTGCCTCTGGGATTAAGCGTTCCAATTATGATAGGCGGCGTGATTAGCGCTATAGCAATGCAATCTGCGATAATAAGAATCGATGGTAATCTCAATTCGGAGCCATCAAAAGCAGCAAAAGAAGCCATGTCAAAGGTAGAAGCAAGGGGAGTCTTGATCGGAGCCGGATTCATCGCAGGAGAATCCTTGCTTGGGGTCGTTATTGCAGCAATGGAAGTCTTAGACATCAAACTTTACGAGATTTTAGGTATCAATACGCTAGGTAATTTCCTATCCCTGGTTTTCTTTGCTTGGTTCGTAGGAGTATTCATGGTATTCGTTTGGAGTCAATTACCAAGTTCAGGAAGCATATTGAGAGATGTAAAAATAATCTTAATGAATGCATTGAAGAGATTAAGTGCGATATTTTCCCCGATTATTCGTTTTATCCTCTGATAATTATTGACTGAAATCCTCAAAGACCCAATTCTTCAACATCATAATAGGAGACCCAGTTATGATGTCCGTTGAGGAACTTGAAGAAATGGCAAGAAGATGCCGAATTGAGATAGTCAAGATGGTCCACAGAGCACAAGCAGGACATCCTGGAGGATCGCTCTCGGAAATAGATCTGATGGTTGGATTATATGCTAATCACATGAGAGTAAGACCTGATAATCCCGATTGGGAAGACAGAGACAGATTCATTCTCTCAAAGGGTCATGCATCCCCAGGAATGTATGCATTACTTGCAGACATGGGATTTATTTCTCACGAAGACTTGCTCAGTTACAGGGTCAAAGGTGGAAAATGCCAGGGTCACGTCGACATGAAATGGTGCCCAGGTGTTGATTTTTCTGCAGGGTCACTTGGCATGGGATTATCTTTTGGTCTTGGCTGTGCAATGGCAGGAAGGTTATCTGGGTCAGAGAGAAGGGCTTGGGTTATGCTCGGCGATGGTGAAATTCAAGAAGGCAGCGTTTGGGAAGCCGCAATGGCTGCAGCTCATCACGAGGTTGGAAATCTGAAAGTTATCCTTGACAGAAATCGAATCCAAAACGATGACTTCTGTGAAGAACAAATGAGGATGTTTGACATTGTCGGAAAATGGAAATCATTTGGATGGGCTGTCAAAGAAATAAATGGGCATGATATGTCAGAGATCTTGGAAGGACTTGACTTCCTGGCGAATACTAACGATAAGCCAAGCATTCTAGTGGCTCAAACAATCAAAGGAAAAGGGGTGTCATACATGGAAGATAACCCATCATTCCATGGCGCAGCACCAAATGATGAGCAGTTCGAACAGGCAATGCAAGAACTGGGGGTGAGTGCATGACCAGAATGGCAGCAACCAGAGATGGTTATGGACAAGCACTTCTGGAACTTGCAGATAATCAGAAAGTTGTTGTCTTAGAGGCTGACCTTGGTAAGTCAACCAAATCGTTGCATTTTAGAAAAGAGCATCCGAACAGAACTATATCTTGTGGAATTGGAGAACAAAATATGTTACTTGTTGGTGCTGGTCTAGCTTCAAGTGGATATATACCATTTGCAAGCACTTTTGCAATTTTTACTGAAAGAGCATTTGAGCAAATGCGAAATGGAGTCGCAAGACCAAATCTCCCAGTTCACGTTTGTGGATCACACGGTGGAACACACACCGGAACTGACGGCTCTAGTGCTCAATCTATAGAGGATTTAGCGATTTACAGGACACTACCAAACGTAATTGTTATGCATCCAGCAGATGATGTTTCAACAAGGATATTGACAAAACAATTAGTAGATAAAAAATCACCATCATACACAAGAACTGCCAGAAATAAAACTCCAGTTTTGTATGATGGCAGGGAACATGAAATTGAAATTGGAAAGGGTATAGTCAACAGACAAGGATCTAATGTTGCGATTATCGCTTGCGGCGTACTTGTATCTGAGGCTTTGAAAGCCGCTGAGCAGTTAGCAAGTGAAGGTATTGAAGCAACTGTAGTCGATATGCACACAATAAAACCATTAGACAGTTCTCTAATTGACAAATTAGTTTCCCAAACAGGTGCCATAGTAACAGCTGAAGATCATTCGGTTATCGGAGGACTTGGAGGCGCAGTGGCGGAATATCTTGCCAAAAACAAACCTTGTGTTTTAGAAATGGTAGGAGTTCAAGATAGATTTGGAGAATCAGGTCAAGCAGATGAAATGTTGGAGATGCTAGGTTTGAACTCGAAATATATAGCAGAGGCAGCAAAGAGAGCCATTTCTCGAAGAGATTCTTAATCATCCTCAATGAATAAGATGAATAAGCCCCTCCTATTCGAAAAACCATGGAGTTCTTCCTAGATACTGCTGATGTTGATGAAATTAGAGAAATTGCCGCTTGGGGTATACTTGACGGTGTAACAACTAACCCTTCTTTAATCAAAAAGAGTGGTAGAGATTTCAAGCAAGTTGTCGCTGAAATTGCTGAAATCTGCGATGGACCAATATCTGCTGAAGTTACTGCATTGGATACAGATGGTATGATATCCCAAGCCCTTGATTTGAAAGCAGAATTACCAGAAAATGTTATCATTAAAATTCCATGCACACCAGAAGGTTTAGCAGCAACTAAGATACTAACAGATAAGGGAATTGACACAAACGTGACTCTGATATTTTCTGCTTCTCAAGCACTCATGGCTGCGAAAGCAGGGGCTACTTATGTCTCCCCATTCTTGGGAAGAATCGACGACACGGGTCATGATGGGGTTAATTTAATCGCAGAGATAATGAATACCTGGGCAAGTTATCCAGATATCAAAACAAAGGTACTCGCTGCTTCCATAAGGCACCCAACTCATGTATTGCAATGCATCCAACTAGGAGCACACACAGCAACAATGCCTGCCAAAATTTTCAAGCAACTTATGAAACATCCACTAACCGACAAGGGTCTAGACCAATTTATGAAGGACTGGGCTGAAGTTGAGGCTGCTGGTAACGCCTGAAATCAATTCTTCAGGAAAAGGAGTCTTGATGAATGATGGTTATTTGGCCATCAAAGGGAGGAGCGTAAATGTCGGGTTCACCAGATGAGTTAATCAGACTTTTAGACGGTAAAATCGATGCTGCTGAACTGGCAAGAAACCCAACTCTAGCAAGCATTGCCGACAGAGTCTACGGCGTAAAAATTGACCCTAGCGTCAAGCCAAAGAAAGCCAGAGATCTCGTTGAAGGAGAAACAACGGTAAGTTCTACTCAAATTGAAAATACGTCAAATCCAATGGATCTCATGATAGAAGTTGTTGAAGGTCAAGCACCAGGTCTTGAAATCCCAGTTCCACTTCCCGCCCCACTTCCAAATGCTGCAATTCCTGATGAGCCAACCCTTCAGACTAAGAAAAGGAGCATTCTATTTTTCCCATCATTACTTGGTCTGGGAGTTGTTATTGCGAATCTGTTTGGAGCATTTTCATTTCTCGGTGGAAATTGCATAGAAGGAGACTTATGTCCAGCGGATGGTTTCACAAGGCTTAATCTCCTTGATTTTTGGAAAATAGATACTGGTTATGCATGGTCTGAGCCCATAACCAATGGAGTTTACGGAATTCCCGATATTGTTGCAGGGATTGTTTTGATTATCTTGGTATTGTTCACTATTCGCAAGAAGTGATTCTGTCTTTCCGACATTTACATAACACACTGGACTCCGAGTATTAGTCATGAGCCAAGGGCATGGCAAAGCCAAGCGTGGTATTCCGTCAAAGGATGACGCATTTACAGAATGGTACCCTTTCATCGTAGAGGCCTCCGAATTGGTTGACAAAAGATACCCAATTAAGGGAATGGATGTGTGGAGACCATATGGTTGGAAAACAATGAAACTAATCGATTCACTTACTCACAAAGAGATGGAAAGAACCGAGCATGAAGAAGTCAATTTTCCACTCCTGATTCCTGAGAACCTCCTCGAAAAAGAAAATGCACTAGTTGCTAGACTAAAGAGAGCAAGAGAAGAAGGCGTTAATCCTGACGAGTTAAGGGATGATGAAGAAGAGGCTGGTTTCAAGAAAGAAGTTTATTGGGTCAAGCACGCAGGTGAGGATGAATTAGACATTCCAATGTTTCTGAGACCAACTAGCGAGACTGCAATGTACACAATGTTCCCTTTGTGGATTAGAAGCCACAAGGACTTGCCGTTGAAGATATACCAGATGGTGAATACATTCAGATATGAAACAAAACAAACAAGGTCTTTCATCAGAGTCAGAGAAATCCACTTCTTTGAGGCACATACAGCACATGCTGATGAAGAATGTGCATCTAGACAGATTAAGCAAGATTTAGAAATCGTTGATAGGTTAATGGAAAAATTGTGCTTACCAGTCATTAAAGCAAAGAGACCCGTTTGGGATACTTTCCCAGGAGCATGGTATACAATCGCAATCGACGCAATTATGCCTAATGGGAAGGTGTTGCAGGTTGCATCTTGTCATCATTACAGAGATCAGTGGGCAAAAGCATTCGATATAACATATGAAAACTTAGAGGCGAAACAACAACATGTCCATCAAACAACTTATGGAATGTCCGAAAGATTACTGGGTGCTGTTGTTGGAATGCATGGAGATAACAATGGTCTGATAATGCCTCCAGCTATTGCTCCATATCAAGTTGTAATTTGTCCAATGATAAGAAAGAATGCTGAAGTGGATACTATTTCAGTAAGCAATGAAATCGCCGAAAGGTTGCGTGATGCTGGATTTAGAGTCAAAGTTGATGCTCGTGATATAAGACCAGGTCAGAAATATTATGATTGGGAAATCAAAGGAGTACCGCTAAGATTGGATGTAGGTCCAAGAGATATTGCTCAGGGCACAGCATTTGCCGCAAAGAGAACCGGTGGCAAAGAACCGCTGTCAATCGAGAAAATAGAAGATGAGGTTAACAGAGTCCTTGGGGAAGTATCAGACGAATTGAGAAGAAGATCAACTGCTCATATGGATAATGTAATTCAGCCATTGCCAGAATTTGTCGAAACAAATGGTGAATGGTCAATGCAAGGAGAAATATCTGAAGGACACATATACGAAATGGCATTTGATGGAACCGATGCCCATGCTGAAATTATAGAAAGAGCGACAGGATTGTCTTTCCTTGGTGATGCAACTACTGAATATGAGGAATCACGACAATGTCATATGACCGGAAAAGAAACAAAGAGAAGAGTCTTACTGGCAAAATCATATTGAATTAGAGACTTAGTTGATTTGGGTCAAAATCTGCCATGTCACCCATATCTCCATCTTTCATCATCTTCCGCATTTGTTTGTTGAGCCTTCTATTTCCGCCCATTCCCTTCATCATTTTTCGTGATCTGCGCCACTGTCCAATTAACTCACGCACTTCTTTTTCATTAACTCCGGCACCTCTAGCAATCCTTCGAACCCTGTCTGCTTTGAGTTTAGCAGGTTCGTTCTTTTCCCAGACGGTCATGGAATCCATTATCACTTGATACTTGTCAAGGTTGGATTGCATTAATTCCTTTTGAGCTTTTGACATATTACCCATTCCACCTAGAAGGTTCCCAGGTAAAAACGACATCAATTTGTCAATGGTTCCAACTTTAGACATCATCTCCATCTGTTTGTACATATCATTGAGAGTGAATCTTCCCGACATCATTCTCTGAGTAATCCTCATTGCCTCTTCTTGGTCTAAATCTTCTGGAGCAAGGTCGATTAGTCCTTGAATGTCTCCCATCCCAAGAAGCCTTGAAATGAATCTATCAGATTCAAATTTTTCCAAGTCTTTTACCTGCTCTCCAACACCGATGTGAACTATGGGAGCACCTGTTGCCGCTACTGCAGAAAGCGCTCCACCACCCCTTGCGGTACCATCTAATTTTGTAATAACAATCCCGTTAACACCAGCGAGGTCATGGAATGATGCTGCTACTGGACCTGCAGCCTGTCCAACTTGTGCGTCAATAACCAACCATCTTTGGTCTGCTTGCGTAATTTCAGCAATTTCTTCTAACTCGTCAACCAACTCTTCATCCAGTTGATGGCGTCCAGCAGTGTCAACTATGACTAGATCAGCAGAAGCGCATTCCTTTAGACCATTCTTTACGATAGTCGGAGCGTCTTTTGTTTCGGGTTCCCCGTATACTGTAACGCTAGTGTCTTCAAGCAGTTGAGAGAGTTGAGCATATGCGCCAGGTCGGTGTACGTCCGCTTCAATAACTGCGACTTTTATCCCGAATCTCTTCCTGTACCATTCCGCTAATTTAGCAGTGGTAGTTGTCTTACCTTGACCGTACAAACCAACCAATAAGATGGTCGCACCATATGGTCTGAAATCGTGAGCAGGACCCAATAATCTAACCATCTCAGTGTAGAGAATGTTAATTGCATGAGTTTGCAGATTAATTCCGGGTCTAGGCTCCTCTTCCCTCATTCTTGATTCTAACTTCTCAACGATTTCTTTTGTTTGTCGTACGTTAAAATCTGCTTCCTGAAGTGCCCTTCGCAAAGAACGAGTCATCTCTCGTAATTCATCCTCGTCGATTCTTCTTCTGGATTTTAAAACACCAAGAGACCTGAAGATTCCCTTCGATAGACCTTCCAGTGCCATGTCTCGCCGTTGTTGGTGTTCGTTTTGAATCTATTGAATTCCCACTAAATAGACCTCTCAATTCATGAATAGAAAGATTTTGGACGAGGCATGGCAAGTGAAGCGGTGGTTTTCCAACTATCTGCTGGACTAGCCTTGATCGGAATCTATGTTGGTTGGCGTGGATTGATGACAAAGTACCATGCTGTGTACGACCAGTCAACTGCTTGGGCTCAAATTTTCTGGGGTATGGTTTTGGGAGCTTTAACCGCCTCCTTTGGACACATTTCTTTGTTCGAGCCATATTACCTAATGGTGATTGAAGGAGGTAATCCAACTAGAGGAGTAAGCATTCTTGACTTGTTTTTAGTAGTAATAGGAATGGGATTGTGCGCTCATTTCATTCTTAGAAGGGAGAGAGTCAGAGATGAACACGCACATATGACTGCAGGGTGGGCATTTGGATTGGCAGTTGGCGCCATGTTTACCATGGTAATGATATTCATGTCGTTAGGTTATTACCAATCTTGGCTAAATTTAAAATTAATTTTATCCATTTTTGGATATGTATTTGTAATACCAAGAGCCGAAGCGATAATCACTTGTTACCAAGGCTATCTTATGCTAAACGGAAGAAAATGGGGTGCTATTCTTAGAGCAGGAATATGGAGAATTTTGAATTTGACAGTAATTTACTACGCTTTCTTTGACCTTTTAGCTTGGGTCTTTATCGTTCCAACAGTGTTCTTTTTCTCACAAAAAGCGGATTCATGGATGTGGGAAATGATGACTAATGAGGAAAAAAGAGTCTATCGTAAGAACCTCAAGGAAGAGGCATTAAAGCAAAAACAGGCAAAAATGATTCAAGAACAAGAATGATTAATTTATACATTTGGAAGAAACAAATATAATTCAAAAGGCTTTCCTTGTTTCATGCAAAAGATACTTTGTCTTCTAATTCCTTTTATCCTCCTTTCCGGGTGTACTTTCGAAGCGAATTTCGAAGAACTTGATGGCAATCCTGTTCCGGAATTTTCAGCATATGATCAAGATGGAAAGGAACATAATCTTGAACAGAAGATTGGCGAGCCATGGATATTGTATGTCTCAACTTCATGGTGCACTCATTGTGAAACTACTCTTGATGCCTATGAAAGTGTGATTCCGGAAGGTTCCCTGTATGCCTTCAACAAAGACGCCAGAGAACAGTATTCCAATATGACGGAGTGGAAAGAAAAATCTGAAGAAAACATAGGCAGGGAACTGAATCTTGATTTTATTCATGCACCAGAACTGGCAGAAGAACTCGGTGTAACTGGTATTCCAAGAGTTTTCTTTGTAGATTCCAATGGAATAATCCAGAATGAAACAACCGGTCAACAAACTGACCTTGAACTTATAGAAACAATGTGGAAAGAATTGGTGGATCCTTGAAATGGAAGAATTACTTGGAACCGTATCTCCCTTGAGCGAGAAGGAAGAGGAATTTGAATCCAAATCGTTGCATTGGTCTTTGAAATGGCTAGTTAGGATTGTGGCAGTATCACTGATGGTTTTTTCATTCATGATGGAATCATTTGGACCTGTTACCAGTTTGATAATACTGTTTATTTTAGTGGTCCCGCTAGAAAAAATATTTCCAAGGCATAAAGGACAACCAGTTAGAAGAAAACATTGGCGTTTGGATATCAATTACGCACTTGCTGCTCCTGCAATGGCTGCCATAGGAGGAGCTTTTACCATCGCAATTGGAATTCTGAGTTTGGCATGGATACCTGGATTGCTGATCAATCCTTATGTTACTCAATTAATTGAAATATATCCAACACAGATGTTGTGGGTTAGTGTTTTGCTTTTTGATTTCCTTGTTTACTGGACTCACAGATTTTACCATGAAATAGAGTATCTGTGGCCATTCCATGCAATACACCACTCAACTGAGCACCTTGATTGGGTAAGTGGTTTTAGAGCACATCCATTTGATGGTTCACTGATTGCACCAGCCTTCTTCTTCCTAGTTGCTGCCGGTTTTGACCCAACTTTGACCGGAGCAATAGTGGTGGTTCAAGTTATCCTCGGATTGTTCCTTCATGCAAATGTCAACATCCGTTTGAGAATTTTACATCCAATAATTATGACTCCAGATTTCCACCACTGGCATCATTCAAATCACAGAGAAGCAATCTGGACGAATTATTCTACTTTCTTACCAATTTGGGACATTATATTTGGGACATATTACATGCCCAAAGAAAGGCCTCATACATACGGGATAGATCAGGAGGTACCCGATAACATTGTTCAGCAGTTTTTGATGCCGATCAAGGGACTTGGAAATCCCTTGAGAGCGATTAGACATCCAATAAGATCAGTGAAAGTAGTCTTCAAATTCATATTCAAGAAATTTATTCCTGACATGTATAAAACTGCAACGAGGAAAAGAGGAGTTACACCATTCAGAGCCCCTGACATTCCAGATTTGAAATTGTAAACGGTTTCGAACAAGCACTCTAAATTAAGGTAAAATTACCTCTTGAGTTTGGATTAACTTCATATCATCGAGGACGAATTTCGCTTTGGATGGGATGGAATGGTTCAGCGTAAGCAAGATGCAATGACTAGTGCTATTTTGAGATCGATAATGCAAGAACAACTCAATGAAGAGTTGTTGCTGGAGGTTAGAAAACCTCCAAGGAACATTAGTGATAATTCATTTAACAATCTAGCTCAAAGAATCGTGGAAGATGTAAGAGTTGCTGGTTCAGTTAATGACCCTGTAAGGAAAGTTCTCCAAAACGCTGGAATAACAAAAGCCGAACAAATTAAAGCAATTGATGTTTCATCTAAACCAACAATTAGGACCAGAAAAGTCAAGAAAGTAAGGGCCAAAAAAATACGAATCACCCCCGTAAGTAAAAAGAAGATTATTCCAAAAGCAAGTAGGCAAAGCCAGAGGACCAATAGAATACAGAAAAAAAGTGATTCGGAGATTCTTTTTACCATCTGATAATGCATAATAGTTCATTCGTTTCATTCAAAAGTGAGGTGTTCTCCCCACAACATGGGGCAGAACCATGAGGATGGACATTGCAAATCCAAGCGAAGAGCACCTAATGCTACGTGAAATGGTTCGCCAATGGGTCCAAGAGGAAGTAGAACCTCAAGCCTTAGAGCATGATAAGAAGGAAATATTCAACCTAGATTTATTAAAATCAATGGGAGAAATGGGTCTACTTGGCTTGACTGCTCCAGAGGAATACGGAGGGGCTGGTTTGGATGCTACTTCCTCTACAATCGTGCATGAAGAATTAGCATTCTCGGATGCTGGTTTTGCATTAGCCTATTTGGCCCATTCTGCTTTGTTCGTTAATAATCTAGCCTACAATGGAAACGAGGAACAAAAAGCAAGGATTCTACCAAAAGTGTGTTCTGGGGAATGGATAGGAGCAATGGCTATGTCTGAGCCTGATGCAGGAACAGATGTTCTCGGACTTTCAACTACTGCCGTTCAACAAGAAGATGGTTCTTGGAAAATCAATGGAAGAAAAATGTGGATTACAAATGGAGTTCTTGACGAATCCGGAACTCCTGCTGACATTGTTTGGGTGTATGCAAAAACAGGAACTGACGAAAAGGGTCGAACAAGAATGTCAACCTTCCTTGTTGAAGCTGGGACTGAAGGCTACTATGTAGGCCAAAAAATCGAAGATAAAACAGGTATGCGTGCCTCAAATACTGCTGAATTAGTTTTTGAAAATTGCATCGTACCTGCTGAAAACTTAGTTGGATCAGAGGGTGAATCACTTATTCACATGATGAGTAATTTAGAATTCGAAAGATTAGTGCTAGCCGCAATGGCTTTAGGTATTGGAAAAAGATGCCTGTATGAAATGAATAAGTATGCTTCTGAAAGAGAAGCATTCGGTAAAATGATAAGGGATTTTGGTCAAATTCAACGACATATAGGTCAATCATATGCAAAGTATAGATCTATGAGAGCATATATTTATGATACTGCAAATAATATGCAACTTGGAAAAGCCGGACAAAGATTAGATTCTGATGGCGTTAAGTTGTATGCTGCTAACGCTGCAAAAGAAATCGCTGATTCTGCTATCCAGGTATTAGGAGGGTATGGATACGTTGGAGAATATAACGTAGAGCGTCTATGGAGAGATGCTAAACTCTTAGAAATTGGCGGTGGAACTAACGAGAGCCATGAAAAGAACATCACTAAGGACCTTGCTAAAAACCAAGATCCAATTATTGACTAAAACCATCTAGTTTCTCTGCTATTTGGATTGCATTCAACGCAGCACCCTTGTACAAATTATCACTGACAATCCAGAGCCATACGGCTTTGGTGTTGCTAGGGTCCTTTCTAAGACGACCAACAAAGACTGACTCCTTTCCTGCTGAATCCAAGCAATCAGACCAATCCCTAGAATCTGTTAAAACAATGCCATTAGTATTTGATAACCGTGATTTTATCTCATCTAAGTCAACCTCTTTTTCAAATAAAATCCGGACAGCTTCGCTGTGAGAATACTGAACTGGAACTCTAACAGCATGGCATGAAATTTGAATATCATGAGAAAGAATTTTCTTGCTTTCATTTCTAACTTTCCACTCTTCCCTGGTTTCGTCTAAGTCCATCCAAATATCGATTTTAGGAATCAAATTGGCATGTATTTTTCTTTCAAATATGGATTCTTGCTCGGTCGATTTGACCTCTGCCTGCCAAGATTTAATTCCTTCATTTCCTGCTCCGGATACACTCTGGTAGGTTGAAACAACTACTTCGTTAATACCCATATCAATCAACGGATTAAGAGCCAATACTAATTGGATGGTGCTACAATTTGGATTAGAAATTAAATTTGATGTTGTTGCCAATGATCCATTTATTTCTGGTACAATCAACGGGACTTTATCATGCATGCGCCAAAAACTACTGTTGTCTATACAAACAACACCTGATTGTGCTAATTTAGGAAGTTCTTGTTTCGAAAATTCTGAACCAGCGCATGCAAATAGAACCTCGATATTTTTTGCTTTCTCAAAATTATATTCAGAGACAGGAATTTCTCGATTAAAATAAGGCATCTGTTCGCATTTGTCAGAAGATGCAAATAAGTGATAATTATGGAAATCATATCCTTTACTTTCTAGAATTGACAATAAAGTTCGCCCGACAAGACCGGTTGCCCCTACAATTCCGACTTCCACATTGTATTTCTAAATTTGACAATGTTAAAATTGATGTGTTCTCGCCATTGTATTGTCGACATTCGTTGGTGCGTTCTATGGCTCTTATCGTCAGAAAGTATGGCGGGTCCTCAGTGACCCGAAGTGACCAGATAATTTCTATAGCTAATCAAGCAAAACAGACCATCGAAAGAGGGGATAAACTCGTTTTGGTTGTTTCGGCTAGGCAAGGTAGAACCGACCACTTAATTGAGATGGCAAAGATGGTGAGTGATAATCCCTCTAAATCAGCAATGGACAGACTAATTTCTATCGGTGAAGATGTTTCCTGTGCTTGGCTTGCAATTGCACTAGAGGCATTAGGAATACCATGCGAAACAATGTCTGGTACACAAGCTGGGATAATCACTGATGCCAATTTTGGTAACGCTAACATCATTGAAATCCACTCACAAGAAATTAGCCGAGTTCTTGGTGAAAATAAAATCCCAATAGTTGCTGGATTCCAAGGCGTGACAAGAAATGGTGAGTTAACAACACTTGGAAGAGGAGGTTCAGATGTAACTGCAGTTGCCATTGCATCCGAATTAAGCGCTGACATCTGTGAGATATGTGGTGATGTGGATGGTGTATATACTGCAGACCCAAAGGCAGTACAAGGAGCGAGCAGATTAGAACAAATCGACTACAAGACTATGCTTGAATGGTCTCTTTCTGGCGCAAGAGTCTTCGATCACAAGGCAGTAAAATACGCCCAAAAACACCAAGTTCCAGTTCGAGTAATGCACGCAGATAGAAGAAATAAAGGAACTTTAATTAGCCCAAAAGTCGCATTTATCAAAATCAAAAATCAAAAAAGTGCCTCAAACTAATCTAGTACTGTACAGGTTCAGGATCGCACATTCGCCATAAAAACCAACATGCCGCTGTCCTGTATGGAGACCAACGCTTTGCAAATTCCACTACTTCGTCTTTGGTTTCAAGTGCTGGATTCAATTCTTTGCAACTTCTAATCAAGGCAATATCTCCAATACTGAACAAATCAGGTTTGAGTAGTGAGAACATCATCACCATTTCGGCAGTCCAGGGACCAATTCCTCTAAACTTAACCAAGTGTTTCATAACAATATCTGATTCTAGAGACCAATCAAAATCCAATAAATCTACTGAATTCTCTGCCAGACCAATGATGTAACTTGTTTTTGCTCGTGTTATCCCACACCCAGCAATACTCTCAAATGATTGCTTTAGAATCTCATTAGGCTCGACATTCCCGACTAATTGTGTAAATCTATTCCATATGCTATCGGCTGCTGCGACACTAATTTGTTGTCCAATAATTGAGCGGATTATAGTTTCAAAAACTCTCCCGTTACTAGTCATTTTCACATCATCAAATTTAGCTACCTTCTCACCTAGGAATTCATCCTTGGATAGATGCCTGCAGGCTTCATCCCACCATTCTGGTTCTCTAGATGAATCATAGGCCATAATTCAAGACAGAAGCGATTGCTTCAATAAGATTGTTTCACTGCGAACTAACATGGGTCATGATAATCTTGAGCAGTATTTTTCTTGGTTTGAACTGAAAAGTTTGCCAAGAACTGGATGGGTTCAAAATGGTGTTAGTAATCCAGAGACTGTAGCTTCACATTCTTGGGGTATGTCCTTGCTTGCGATGAAATTATGTCCCGAAAATTTAGATTTATCGAAAGTTCTACAGATTTGCATTGTTCACGATTTACCAGAATCCATTGTCGGTGACATCACTCCTTATGATGGAGTATCAAAAGTAGATAAGAAAAAAATGGAATCCGAGGCAATGAAGAACATAGCTCCTGAATTTAATGAACTATGGGAAGAATATGAAAATCAATCCTCAGAAGAAGCAAAGTTTGTCAAGAGGATGGATAAGTTAGATATGTCCGTTCAAGCGATGATTTACAAAAAGCAGTTAGCAATGGATAGTGAAACATTTATCCAATCTGCAAAGAAGTACTTAGAAGAAGAGGACTTAGACCTTATTCTAAAATTTGCTAACTAAGAAATAGAATACCTCAAAAAGGACTGGACTACCGCAAGGCTACACAGCCCGATAGTGTAGGGGTCCATCATGGTGGGTTTTGGTCCC
>CEUM01086981.1_pt1 | contig 13974 bp, 16 predicted proteins | sample 356421 | NCBI WGS metagenome assembly CEUM01 (sample SAMEA2622716, study PRJEB7988) | marine metagenome | biome: marine biome (ENVO:00000447); feature: surface water layer (ENVO:00002042); material: "saline water (ENVO:00002010), including plankton (ENVO:xxxxxxxx)" | depth 5 m | reverse complement strand
ACTGAGCTATTTGGGCTCCATATATATGAGTTTTTAATAGATAGATTGAATTATGTAAAGAAAAGTATGTTTAAATTTTAAGAATTTATTATATTTTTTTATGGAATAATACCTTTAATCATTTTATCTGCATCAATCACACTTAAACCAACTACATTATCATAATTTCCATTAATACGTTTTACAAATTTTGATGCCATACCTTGAATAGCATAACAGCCCGCTTTATCTTTCCACTCCTCACTATAGAGATAATCCTCAATTTCTTCTTCATTAATTATTCTGAAAGAAACTTGAGTAATTATTGTCCTCATTGCAATATTTTTATTAGGAGAAATTATGCATATACCTCCATATACTTTATGTTTCTTACCTGATAATTGTTTTAAAGTTTTGAGGGCCTCTTCTTTATTAAGGGCTTTTCCATGTATTTTAGCACCAGAAAAAATTACTGTATCTGCTGCAATAATATAACTATTTTTATGCCTTCTTGAGACAATTTCAGCTTTACTCCTAGCCATTCTAATGACGTATGGACCTGGCTTTTCGCCCTGGTTTATAAATTCATCTATATCTGGCACATCTATTTCATCTGGAATATAGCCTATCCTTTTAAGTAACATTAATCTTCTCTCTGAAGAAGATGCAAGAACCAGCTTATATTTACCTTTAATCAAGTGCTATTTACTTATGTCTATAAATAATTCTGCCTTTTGTTAGATCATAAGGTGTCATTTCTACTGTAACCTTATCTCCAGCCAAAACACGTATTCTATGTTTTCTCATTCTACCTGCTGTATGAGCTAAAACTTCATGTTTATTTTCAAGAATAACCTTAAACATTGCGTTAGGTAAAATTTCATCAACTATTCCATCAAATTCTAATAGATCTTCTTTTGCCATATTAATCCCTTTTTTTATTAAACCATTTTTATAGTATTATATAAAAACCTTCTCTCCTAGTAATGATTTTCTTTGAATAATACTAAATAAAGTAATAAACCTCCTAGATGTACCAAAATCTATATCAATATGCTCTTTTAGCTTATTTATTAAATCATGGGAAGCATCATCATGTAAACTTCTTCTTCCCATATCTAAAGCTTCAACTTTTTGTATAGGTGCAGATTTTATAGACTCATAATATGAGTTACATAATATAATATATTCTTTTAATACCTTAATTAAACTAGTTATATTTACTGAAAACGTTTTTAAATTATTTTTATTCGAAAATGAATTTACTGATACGATTAACATATTTTCTTTAAATAAAAACTCTATATCATATTCATTAATATCGGAACCCAATAATTTGAAACTATTGTCTTCTATAATGTCATAAACTGCGACTTTAATATCCTTGTCATTTTCAATATCTCGGGTGTTTAAATTAGTTTTTTCAAAACCTATATTTTTAATATTATTTTTCATTTTTAAAATTATTCATTCTAATTTTCATTGATAAAGCATGCGCATCTAAACCCTCATTTTCTGCAATTTTAATAGCTGATGGAGCAATTTTATTTAATGCGCCAGAATCACATTTTATTAAAGAAGTCCTTCTCATATAATCTATAGTAGATATACCTGAAGAAAATCTAGCAGTTCTTGCTGTAGGTAACACATGATTTGGTCCTGCTATATAGTCGCCTATTGCTTCAGGAACAAAACGGCCCAGAAATATAGAACCTGCATTATTTATTTTTTTTGCAATATCCTCAGGATTCTCAATTGAAATTTCTAAATGCTCAGGAGCTATTTTATTAATAATATCTATAGACTGTATTAAATCCTCTACAACGATTATAATACCATTATTATTCCAACTAGCTTCAGCTATTTCTTTACGTTTTAAAGACTTAATCAAACTGTTGATTGCGTTTTCTACATTTTTTGCAAAATCTAAATTATCAGTAATAAGAATAGACTGAGATTCTGTATCGTGTTCTGCCTGTGATAATAAATCAGCTGCAATCCAATTAGGATCACTTTTATTATCTGAGATTACTAATATTTCAGAAGGTCCTGCTACCATATCTATTCCGACTTTTCCAAATAATTGCCTTTTAGCTTCTGCAACCCAAGCATTACCAGGTCCAAATATTTTATTTACTTTTTTTACAGTATTTGTGCCATAAGCCATAGCTGCAATAGCTTGAGCGCCTCCAATTTTGTATATTTTTTCTACGCCACATACTTTCGCAGCAACCAATATAGATGGATTTAAATACCCCTTAGGACAAGGAACGCACATAGAAACTTCTGGAACTTTTGCAGTTTTCGCTGGAATAGCTGTCATAATTACAGAACTAGGATAAGAAGCCTTACCACCAGGAACATATAAACCAACAGAATCTAAAGGAGTCCATCTAGATGCTAACTGAACATTACTGTCATCCTTATAACTTATATTATTTGGCAATTGTCTTTCGTGAAAAGCGCTAATTCTATCAGCTGCTTTTTCTATAGCATCAACTAATTCTTTTTCGCATTCTCTAAATGCAAAATCTATATCTTTTTTATCTACACATATACCTTCTTTCACAATATCGTAATTATCATATTTAAATGTTAACTCACTAAGGGCCTTATCTCCTTCACTTAAAATACTTTCTATTATAATTTTTACTTTTTCCGAAACATCTAAGTTTGTACTTCTATTATTTAAAATATAATCATTTAGTTTCTCGGAAAAACCCTTACTATCAAAATTAAGAATTTTTTTCATTTAATGCCTCCCTAAAAAAAGTCATTATATCTCGTATATTCTTATATCTAGTTTTAAAGGCTGTTCTATTTATTACTAAATGAGAAGTTACTTCTAATATATTTTCTATTTCTACTAAATCATTAGCTATAAGAGTTTTTCCTGAAGAAACTAAATCAACTATTTTATCTGCCATTTCAAGTTTTGGTGCAATCTCCATAGCCCCATTCATTTTTATACAATTTACATTTATACCTTTTTTCGCAAAATAATTATTAGTTATATTAGGATATTTAGTAGCAATCTTAAGCTGAGTATTATCATTTTTATTATAATTATTAGGTTCGGCTATAGATAAATGACATGAACCAATTTTTAGATCGATTGGAATATATAATTCAGGATAATTAAACTCTTTTAATACATCGAAACCTGCAACACCAATATCTGCTCCACCAAAAGCAACAAATGTTGCAACATCAAAACTTCTTACTCTAATTATTTTCAACCAAGATATATTAGTTGCAAAAAGAAGCCTTCTATCTTTACTATCAAAAAATGCTTTTTCAGGGATAATCTTAGCTTTTTTCATTAATGGTACTAATTCTTCTAAAATTCTGCCTTTAGGTACAGCCATAATAATATTTTCAGATCTATTATCACTCATTTTTCACCTTTTATCCTTACAGGAACTACCGCCGGTTTAATTGGTTTACCTATATCTTCAATATAAAGCTTCAATCCCTCTAAATTAAACCGAATTGATGCATTATTATCAAAAGTAAACATTAATATATTTTTATCATATGCAATAGAGATTAAACTATGTAAACCTTTACTTTGTTTATTTAAAATATTCTCTACAACAAAAGAATCTATATTATGTATTTGAATAATACATAAAACCTGAAATAAGTCCTCATCTCTTCCATCACAAGATTCCCAAGTAAATCGCTCGACTGATAACAAAAAAACTTTTTTCTCTTTCATATAAGTCATTTCATTATCAAAACATATAGCCTCAAATAAATATTTTGATAAAATTTCTAAATCATTATCATCCTCCGCACGAAGTTTAAGTGGTTTATAATTAGCATTTACCATAAATTTTTTAAAACCTCCGTATATTAGCACCACAAATAGATAGTTTTTTTTCTAAATTTTCATATCCACGATCTAAATGATAAACTCGATTTATTATAGTTTCACCTTCTGCTTTTAATGCAGCTAGAATTAGAGAAGATGAAGCTCTTAAATCTGTTGCCATGACTTGAGCTCCATTTAATTTTTTGCATCCCTTTATATGTGCTTTAAATCCTGAAATTTTAATATTTGCTCCAAACCTAACTAATTCTGCTATATGCATAAACCTATTCTCAAAAATACTTTCTTCTATTACTGATGAGCCTTTAGCTACTGTCATTAATGCCATCGCTTGAGCTTGTAAATCAGTAGGAAATCCTGGATAAACCTCTGTTTTTATATCTGTATTTTTAATAATTTTTGGTCCTTCAATTAATATTCCATCAACATTATATTGAATTTTAGCACCTACTTTAATTAGATATTCTATTACATTTATTAAATATTTTTTTTCGGCGTTTAATAGTTGAATTTGACCACCAGTTATTACAGCTGCCATTGCGTATGTTCCTGCTTCAATTCTATCAGGCATAACTGAATGGGAAAAACCTTTTAAATTATTTACTCCTTCTACTTCTATTTGATTATTATCTAATCTATTAATGTTTGCTCCCATTTTATTTAACACCGATATTAAATCATCTATTTCAGGTTCCAAAGCAGCATTTCTTATAATAGTTTTACCCTCGGCTAAAGATGCGGCCATAATTATATTCTCGGTAGCCCCCACACTTACCTTAGCGAATGAAATATCTGCCCCTATTAATCGTTTATTTGGAACTTTAGCCTTAATATACCCATCTTTAATTTCTATATTTGCTCCCATCTTTTTTAAAGCGTCTATATGAATGTCTACCGGTCTAGATCCAATTGCGCAACCTCCTGGTAAAGACACTTCTGCCTCACCATAACGTGCCAATAATGGCCCCAAAACTAGAACTGAAGCCCTCATTTGTCTAACTAATTCATAATCTGCATGTGTAGATATATTATTGCCAGGCTCTAAAAATAATGATTTTTGATTAGCGTTAATTTTAATACCTAGAGAACTTAATAACTCTTTCATTGTAATTACATCTAATAAATTTGGAACATTGGATAAATTAGATTTTTCGCTAGTTAACAAGCTTGATGCTAATATAGGTAATGTGGCATTCTTGGAACCACTAATTGTTATAGTTCCTTCAAGTGTTTTTCCACCAAGGATCGATATTTTATCCATAACTATCTAGCAATCAAAGTTTTGGCAAAGTTACGCCACGTTGACCCATATATTTACCAGACCTTTCTAGATATGATATATCACAAGCAATATCACCTTTTAAAAATAAAAACTGACATGCACCTTCGTTCGCATATACCCTAGCGGGTAAAGGAGTCGTATTTGAAAATTCTAATGTTACATGACCTTCCCACTCTGGCTCAAGAGGCGTAACATTTACAATAATACCACACCTAGCATAAGTTGATTTTCCTAAACAAATCACTAAAACATCTCTTGGAATTTTAAAATATTCTACAGTTCTAGCTAAAACAAAACTATTAGGAGGAATAATACAACTGTCTGCTTTCCGTTCAATAAAAGATGCTTCAGAAAAGTTCTTAGGGTCCACTAAAGCATTATTTACATTTGTAAAAACCTTGAACTCATCAGATACTCTTGCATCATACCCATAAGATGATACACCATAACTAATAACACCATTCTTATTTTGCTCATCTGCAAAAGGTTCAATCATATTTTTTTCTTTAGACATTTTTTTTATCCAAGAATCTGGCATTATTGACATATTTTATCCTATTGAATGAATTAATTGTTATTATAATAACTACTATACATCAAAGATATACTCAAATAGATTACTTATTCTTACTTAGATTTATTTTTCTTGCTTTTATTTGAGCTTTTCTTTTCTTTAAATTTTCTTTCATTTCCATAGCTAATCTTAATTCTTTATTTTTTAATTTCACTTTAATATTATCTTTATTATTTAAATTCATTTCAATCCATATTAATTAATAGTATGTATTTAATTTATTAAATTTTATAAATTAAATAAAGAGTAATAATTTTTATAATCTGGAGAAATGCAATTCGTATTAAAATTTGGAATAAAGGAGATACAAAAGGTTATTTTGGTAAATTCCTATCTTATATAGATCTCATTTTTGTTGATCATGGTATTTTTCGATTTAAATGGAGATCGCTCTACCAAATTTCTAAAAACGTATATCGTTGCAACCAACCTTTTCCCTGGCAAATAATTGCAGATCAAAAGAAAAGAGGTATAAAAACAGTCGTAAATTTAAGAGGAATACGACACTGCTCATCTTATTATTTAGAAAAAGAAACTTGTGAAAATAATAATATAAAGTTAATAAACTTTCCGGTAACTTCTCGAGATACTCCTAAAGTTGAAACTATTTTAGCTGCAAAAAAATTATTTAAAGAAATTGAGTATCCAATAGTAATGCATTGTAAGTCCGGGGCAGACAGAGCTGGACTCATGTCGGCACTTTATCTTATCTTGAATCAAAATGTACCTGTTGACAAAGCTAAAAATCAATTATCCTTTAAATATTTACATTTGAAGCATGCTAAAACAGGAATATTAGACGCTTTTTTTGAAAATTACCTTAAAAAAAATAATCATAAACCATTTTTAGAATGGGTTAAAGAAGACTATGACCCAAAAAAAGTTAAAGACTCATTTAAAGTAAAAAGATTAAGTGAAATTATAAGTAGTTATATTCTTAAAAGAGAATAAATTAATTATTCTATATTTTGTAATAAGGCTAATTTTTTATATAAAGGTGATTTTTCTAAAAGTTCTTCATGAGTACCTATAGAGGAAATTTTTCCTTGATCTAATAATATAATTTTATTTGCATTAGTGATAGTAGATAAACGATGGGCAATAATTATTGTCGTTCTATCTTTAGCTATATTAACTAGAGTTTGTTTAATTTTATCTTCAGCTTCAGCATCAAGAGAGCTTGTAGGCTCATCAAGTATTAATATTGAAGGATCTCGTAATATGGCCCTTGCTATTGCAATTCTTTGTCTTTCGCCTCCAGATAAATTAGCGCCATTTTCTCCAACTATCGTCTCATAAGAGTCTGGTAAAGATCTAATAAAATTATGAGCTTCTGCTTCTTTAGCAGCATTTTCAATGTCAATTTGTTTACATTCTAAATTACCAAAAGCTATATTTTCAGATACTGTTCCATGAAAAAGCAAAGTATCTTGAGAAACTATAGCAATGTTTTTTCTTAAAGAAGAAGTTTTGATTTTTTTAAGGTTTTTACCATCAATGTAAACATCCCCATTATGAGGATCAAAAAAACGTAAAATTAAATTAACTAATGTTGATTTACCTGACCCACTAGGTCCAACAACTGCAACAGTTTCTCCACCATTTATTTCTAAATTAATATTATCTAACGCTGCAATATTTTTATCCGAATAATTGTAAATAATATTCTTAAAGGAGATATTTCCTGTAATAATTTTTATATCTTCTGCATTAGCATCGTCAATTACCTTTGACCTAGAGTCAATTCCACCAAAAACTCTATTAGCGGCAGCAGTTCCCTCTTGAAGAACCGAATTTAGAGTACCTAATGCTCGTGCCGGACCTACTGCAATTAATAATGCACTAATAAAACCTGAAAACTCTCCTACTGTACTTGTTCCTGTAACAATTTGCCAACCAGCTAAAAGAATTACCAGTGAAATTGCAATACCACCAATTATTTCCATAACCGGTTCTAATGCAGCTCGAGTTGAAATTACTCTAATAATTATTATTTTTAATTCTTCAAAATAATTATTAGCTTTTTTATTTTGTACCTTTTCCAGTTGGTAACTTTTTATAAGCCTAATGCCAGAAAAACTTTCAGTAACAAATGCAGATGTCTTACCTATATGCTCTTGCATAAAGTTTGACAAACTTCTACTTTTTTTACCAATCTTGACTATTGGAAATACTGCCAAAGGATAAACAATTATTACAGCTAATGCTAAAACCCAATTTAACCAAAACATTGATATAATAAGACCTATTAAAGTAAAAAAATCTCTTATTAAATTATTAAAACTCCTTATTAAAGCTTCTTTCATCAAATTCACGTCATTCATTATCCTAGCTTGTAAATTACCTACCCTCATTGCGTTAATAACATCTAAATCTAATTTTAATAATGAGTTAAATAAACTAGACTGTATTTTAAAAATAATAGACTGCACTAATTTATTAATTAATACTGTTTGCTTATATAAAGCTGCGCCTTTTATAAATGTTAATAATATTATAAATACTGGAATAAATATAATTTTTGACCAATTAGCTTCCTCAAGAGATAAAAAAGCGTAATCTATTACTATTGGATACAATGCAGTAGTTCCTGCAATTATTATCATAAATAAATTAGCGATAATAAAAGAAAAAAGATGTTCTTTACCATAATTTTTCCAAATTCTTTTAAAAGATTGAATTGGTGACATAGAATTAGAATTAATCATTTAACTTCCTAATTTATAGTAATAATTAAATTATAACTTAAAATGTATAATATTTAATTTAATTTCATATTAAATACTAGAAACACTAGTAAAAATAATCTATCAAATAAATATAATGATAAATCAATATATTAAAAATATGTTCAATTATATAAATTATTTTACTTTAGCATGTATAATACCAATAGGCTATTTTGCTCCTTTAGGAGAATGGTTATTATTAAGTCTTTTATCTATAACAACACTTCTAAATATTGTTATTAATCATTCTAAAGTTAATTATAATAATTTATTTATTTTTAGTATTTCAATTTTAATAATTTTTATTTCTTATTTTTGGTCTATTAACCCTGAAAGGACTTCTGAGGTTATTGGGCCTATTTCAGGTATTATCATTGCAATATTCATAGCCTTAAATGTGGCATCTAATAATAAAATTATTAAATTAGAAAATTTAATTGGTATTCCTTTAATTCTGACATCTATTTGTATTTTACTAGATATGATTTTAAATGCTGAAATTAGATCAAATTTAGCATTACTAGCTGGTGATGAACCAACAAGTAGAAGTGCAAATTTTGGAAGAGGAATTATTATACTTCTTATGATTATGCCCTTTTCTGCTGCTATGTATCTTAATAAAGGTAAAATAATACTAGCTTTAAGTGTTATTATTTTAGTATCTACAATTGTTATATTTGGACCAAATCACTCAGCAAAAATAGCATTATTTATTACTATTTTATCTTCAATAATAATCTATTTTTTAGGACCCAGATCCTTTTTATATTTTGGAATAATTTCTATAATTTATATAATGTTTTTACCTGTTATTTCATCAAAAATACTGCCTTCAATAGGTAATATAGAAAAAAATAATTATTATAATGTTCCGTGGCAAAAAACCGCCGCTGGTGGATCAATAATACATAGATTATTAGTTTGGGAATACGTATCGAATGAAGTATATAAAAAGCCTTTACTAGGTCATGGCGCTGGAACATCTAGATTAATAGGACAAAATATTATTTTAAATGTTCCTAATACAAACCAAGAAATTAAAGGAGGCATTCCTCTTCACCCACATAATAACTTTTTAGAAATTTGGCTTGAATTAGGGCTATTAGGAATACTAATAATAAATCTATTATGGATTAAAATAATTAAATACGGAATAAAAATGAGGAAAGAATCTTATGTGATAGGAACTGGAATATGCTCTTCTATTATTGCTATCTTTATAATATCTAATTTAAGTTTTGGAGTTTTTCAATCTTGGTGGATGTCTGTTATAACTCTAATATTTCTAGTTATTTTTCAATATAATAATAATAAAAATAATTAACTTTTAGGTTTTAACACCCCATACAATTTTAGTCATACCCGGAATTAAAATATCATTCTTTATCTTATCAAAACCCTGCTCTTTTAACACCTTAGATACCCAACTAGGCGTTATAGATTTAGCTGTTGGAGTGAAAGCTAAATGTTGTAATTGCCATAATGCTGCTAAATGCGGCCCATTTCTATCATCCTCAACCATAAAATCGTGAACAACAAAAAACCCTCCTGAGTTTATAACGCTGAAAGCTTTACTTGCTAATTTGGGAATTTCTTCTCCAGGCACTCCATTAAAGAGATAACTCATTAATACTGAATCAAAACCCTTGTTTGGCCAATTATAATCAAGTGCATCTCCAGCAATAAATTTAATCCTATCAGAAAAACCTGCCTCAAATACTTTTTTTTCGCCAAGCTTAATTACATTTGGAAAATCTATAATAGTAACTTTTAAATTAGGGTTTTGTTCGCATAAACGAATAGCAAAACCTCCGGTTCCTCCCGCTACATCAAGCAGAGAATTAACTTTAGAAAAATCTATTAAACGAGATAAAGTAAGTCCTGGACCTAGTGAACCAGCATGTTGTGACTCACTATATAATTGGGCTTCTTTTTCATTTTCCATCCACTTTGCATAACTATCTATATACTCGTTATTCATTTTATTACTAACAACACCTTCTAACTGTTGCATAAAACCATACATTTGTCTGTCGATTTGAAACCTCAAATAATCTCCAAAATCATACTTTGCCCCTTTTACAAGATACTTCTCAGCACCAATAGAATTTTTATACATACCATCTATACGTTTTAATAAACCTATACTCGTTAATGCCGTACATATAGTAGAAATACGGTTTTCTGGAACTTGAACTAAATCTGCTAAATCATTAGAGCTAAGAGGTTTATTAGAAAGTAAAGAAAATAAATTACAGTGTAAGGCTACAAATAATGCTTTAGAAGCCATAAAACCAAAGGCTATATTTGATATTTCTTCAGCTTGTTGAACTTGTTTCATTTCCATCCCAAGAAAGGCAAAATTTTAAACTGAGTATTATATACTATTTAATTAATAGATACAAATTTAGTAATTTAAATAAATTATTAGTCTGGCATTAGATAAATATTATTCTTTACTAGATATAGCAGAAATTGCTGAATCTAGAGAAACTGTACCTATAATATTTCCATTGTTATTGACCACTGCGGCTTCACCTTCTGAAGATTTTGCAATAATTGGTATAGCATCTTCAATAAAAATATTATGAAGAATTTTTGTAGCTTTTATAGTAATCTTCTTTTTCATAATAGAAGACACTTTTAGTATACGTCCTCTATTTATATCTTTTGTAAAATTTGATATATATTTATCTTTGGGTTCTAATAAAATATCCTCAGGGCTACCCGTTTGAATAATTGCACCATCACGTAAAATTGATATTTGATCCCCAATTCTGAGAGCTTCGTCTAAATCATGCGTTATAAAAATAATAGTTTTATTCAATTCCTTTTGAAGGTCTAATAAAATTTCTTGCATACTCTTTCTAATTAAAGGGTCAAGAGAGGAAAAAGCCTCATCCATAAATAATATTCCTGCATCTGTTGCCATTGCTCTTGCTAAACCAACTCTTTGTTGCATTCCTCCAGACAGTTGATAAGGATAACTATTCTCGTATCCATTCAGAGAAACCTTGTCTATCCATTTTTGACTTCTTTCGTAAGCCTCAACTTTATTAACTCCTTGTATTAATAATCCATATGCTACATTTTTAATTACTGAGCGATGCGGTAATAATGCAAACTTTTGAAACACCATTGAAGCTTTAAATCTTCTGAATTCTCTCAATTCATCATCAGACATTTCCAACATATTTTTACCATCTACTATAATTTTTCCTGAAGTGGGTTCAATTAGTCTGTTTACATGACGAATTAAAGTTGATTTTCCAGAACCTGATAAACCCATAATAACATGTATATGTTTTGACTTAATATCAAGATTAATATTATTGAGAGCCAATACATGATTATGCTGATCTAAGAGGTCTTGCTTTGTTATTCCTTCTAACAGGTATTGCATCATATTTTTTGGATTATCTCCAAAAATTTTGTAAAGATTTTTAATACTTATTATTATATTAGTCATTTTTTACTGCCGATATTATGTTTCTGCAAACGTCGACCATAACTTTGTAAAGCTCTATCAAAAATTATTGCCAATGCAACTATAGCAAGACCATTCATTAGTCCCAAAGCTAAGTATTGATTCTGAATTGCTTGTAATACAGGAATTCCTAAGCCTCTCACACCAATCATAGAAGCTATTACGACCATTGCTAAAGCCATCATAATAGTTTGGTTTATACCAGTAAATATATTGGGCAATGCTAATGGAATTTGTATTTCTAAAAGCCGTTGTTTATAATTAGCGCCAAATGCATTTGATGCTTCAAGAATATCCTTATCAACTAACCTAATACCAAGATTAGTTAAACGAATAATTGGAGGCATTGCATAAACACAAATAGCTATTAAACCTGGAACTTTTCCTATTCCAAGAAGCATTAGAACTGGTAACAAGTAAACAAAAATAGGAATAGTTTGCATAATATCAAGTATAGGATTTAATATTTTTTGAACTCGGTCAGACCTTGACATCCATATTCCTAATGGCATTCCAATTAATATACATATAATTGTTGCAACTGAAATTAGGGCTATAGTTGACATTGTGTCTTCCCACATACCTAAATAACCTATAAAAGTAAAAGTAAGTGCTGAAGCTAATGGTAATTTCAAGTTTCTAGATCCTAAATAACATAATAGTGCTATAATTAATATGATGATTGGCCAAGGAGTATTGAGTAAAAGCTTTTCTATCCAAATCAAAAACCATAGTAAAGGATCAAAAAAATTTTCTATGGATTCTCCATAATTTCTAGAAAATGACCTAAAGGCATTATCAATTGACGTTTTAATATCTCTGATATCACTTCGAGAAATTTCTGGAAATTCTGTAAAAAAATCTAACATACAAATCTTTCATAATTAAATAAATATATTTATGCTTAAAGAGCTTTTTTAACTTTTTGCGCAATCTCTTTAGGAAGCCAAGTTATCCATAATTCAGGATATCTCTCTAGAAATGTAATAGCTCCATCTATTCCTTCTGCTTGATTATCCTCCATATAAACTAACATATTATTCATTACCTCTCCTGGAAATGTTCTTTTACTAAAATATTTCATTACTTTACTCATTTCTCTTACATCTGGTGTAACAATGGTTTTAACAATTGATTCAGTCCATGCTGAAACTTTTGGATTAATACATATTTGTGGGCCTTTAGATATGCAGCTATCCCAATTTTCAGCTCCCGCAAATGGAACTCCAAAATCCATTAACTTCATATTATATTTTCCAATTAATGAAGTTGGAGACCAATAATAACCAAACCAATTATCTCCTCTTTGTGCTGCCTTGCTCATAGATGCATCCAACCCTGCTTTAGATCCAGGATCAACTAGGATCCATCCTTTCTTCTCCATTTCAAAAGCGATAAAAAGGCTTTGATTAGATAACTGACATCCCCACCCTGCAGGACATCCTATAAATTCTCCTTTATTAGGGTCCTCTTTAGCAGGAAATAGATCAGGTCTTTCAAGTATATCCAATACTGTTCTAAAATGTGGATGACGTTTTAATGTATCTGGCGTTACCCACCAGCCTTCTCCTAAATCATTAATAGGCCCATCACTGGCTGAGAATAAACGACCTTCTTGCATTGCTTTTTGAAGGGGCTCAGCGACAGAGTTTATCCATAGCTCTGGTGCTACTTGAGGTCTTCCTTTTTCATTCATTGTAACAAAGGTAGCTGTTGTTGCACCAGGTATTAATTCAACTTTACATCCATACCCTTCTTCTAAAATAAATTTATCTACATTTGCAATTAATGTAGCCGAAGGCCAATTCATATCAGCCATTTGAAATTCACAATCTGAAGCTACCGCTTTATTTAATAAAAAGAAGAAAAATAAACAAAATATAAAGTGTGAAATGAATAAATTTTTCATTAATTCTTCCCTGTATAAAATAATACTATTTAATAGTTTAATATATTTCTAAATATTAGAATGAATGAATAATATTTAATTTTCAATTTATTAAAATTTTTTCTTACTTTTATAAAATATATGATATTTAATTCTAATAAGCCGCCTTAGCTCAGGGGTAGAGCACGTCATTGGTAATG
>CEUM01013115.1_pt1 | contig 13994 bp, 11 predicted proteins | sample 356421 | NCBI WGS metagenome assembly CEUM01 (sample SAMEA2622716, study PRJEB7988) | marine metagenome | biome: marine biome (ENVO:00000447); feature: surface water layer (ENVO:00002042); material: "saline water (ENVO:00002010), including plankton (ENVO:xxxxxxxx)" | depth 5 m | reverse complement strand
TCCGTGCCCGTGGACGAAGCGGACGTGCGCGCGCTGGCCGCCAAGATTGGGGAGCGCGCCGCACCACAGGACGTCGACCTCTCGCTCATGGTGCTCGCCCATTCGCTCGGCGAAGCGGGCGGTCCTGTCGTGCTCGTCTCGGACGACTTCAAGATGGCCACGACGGCCGAAACGGCGGACTTGGCCTTCGACAGCTGCCCGCCGTCCACCTTCATCGAGCGGCTGGTCGAAAACGGTGAGGACGCCGCTCGCGACGCACGCTTGCGCAGCCTCTCTCGGCAGGTACGTGCCTCGGAGATGAAGTACGCCATCAGCCGGCGCGAGGACTACGACGTCCAGCGCAAGCTGACGTGGATGGTCGATTCCCTGCTGGACGCGTCTCACGATGTGGGCACGCCTGAAGAAGGGCCGGACGAAGCGCGACTGGTCGCCGACCTGACGCGCACCATCCGCGGCTACCGCGTCAAGCCGAAGCGGCTCGAAGCCCTTGGCGGTCTTCCTGACGTCTGCGCGCCCGTGCAGCGTTTGGACGCGCACCTCGGCGAACTTCGGTCTGCGTCGGAAGACGACCTCGACGCCTCGCGTGCCGCGACGCGCGCGCTGCTCGCCGAGGTCATGGAAGCGGTCGGCCTCGCCCTTGCACCCCTGGGCGAAGAGGACGTGGAACTCGTCCATCGCGCGATGGCCGGAAGCCTTGCGCGGACGGAGTCCGCTCTTGGGCTCATGGCCCGGATGGCTGGGGACCACGATGACGCTCGTGGGCACCTTGTACGCGCCCTTCACCTTGCGACCTTGGTCGACGACGTCGGTGCTGAGCGCAAGGCCATGCGGCGGTTGGGCGTGCTCGCCCTGCACGCGGGCAACCTTGAGCGCGCCTACGACCTGTGTTCAACGGCCGCAGAACAGCCGGCCAAGGAAGCCTTTGACGCGCTGCCCTCGCTGGTGCTGGCCGGCATCACCGCACGCTTGCTTGGGCGTCAGGAGGACGCAGAGCGTTGGATCACCCGCGCGGCCAAGGTGCTCGCTGACGCGTCCGGAAAAGGCGCGGCTGCGCTCGACCGGCTTGGCCAAAGCCTGCTCGCCGTCGACCGTCCGGACCTCGCCATCGAACTCTTCGACGAAGCCGTGGAATGCGCCCTGCTGGGCGGCAACTCAGCCCAGGTTGAGGCCTCTGCGCGCGGCATGGTGCAGGCGGAATTGGCCTTCGAAGAGGGCGCGGACCCGCCCTCGTCGAGCATGCGCCGCTTGCTCGATCGGCTTACGCCGGTCGGCGAAGGCCACGGCAAGGCCGAGGCCATCGCCAGTGCTCAGGCGTCCATCGACGAGGACTGACCTCACATCATTGGGGCTGCTTCGACCTCGACCTCAAACAATTCAACCGTCCATTGCACGGTGACTTCTTCGCTGTCGTCGCTGCTGCCGGGAAGGAAGGAGCCTGGCGCTACGTTGGTGTCCACAGAGACCTGCAGTTCGAGCAGGCCGCTGCCGTGGCTGGCGTTGGTCCACATGGCTTCCCAGTGTGCCGCGGTTTCCCCCTCTTCGCCGATGAGCAAGGTGTAGCCTTCCATAGGCGTCCACGATTGGAAGCGGCGGACGTAGGTCAGGCCGTTGAGGTATTCAAGGCGGTCAGCGCGTTCGTCATCGTCCCAGGACAAGACCTCATTCGTGCGGCAAAACGGGTGGTTGTCGTTGAGGCTTTCAGGCGCGCTGATCATGCCCCACAAGCGTTCTGATGAGACGTCAAAGCGTCGCTTCACCTCAACGGGCCGGTTGAACTTGAGCCCAGCCGAGGGCGAGGCCCGCATCGCTCCACCCTGAGGTTGCGCTCAGTCGCAGCAGGACTTCGCGAGCGCGTCCTGGGCGCAGAAGCAGGTCTTGGCGGGCACGATGTCCGCGCGGGCGCTGCGTTCGTTGAACAGGGCGGTGACTTCAGCGAGTTCCTCGGGCGCATCGCCGCGGGCTTCGAGGCACAGCTTGAGGCCGAGCAGGCCCCACATGTTGTCCTTCCACAGCGCGATGTCGGCACGGTAGACTTCCTCGGCCTCCTCGATGTGACCCTGCTCGAAGAGCAGCGCACCGAGGATGTGGCGGACCGGCTGCATCTGGCCCCACGGTTCGTTGTAGGCAAGGTTGAGCGAGAGGTCCACGCCACGGCGCAGTTCATCGAAGGCGGCGGTGAAGTCGTGGGCTTCGCCGGCGGCCTTGGCGAGGAATTGGCGGCGGTACTCGATCTCCGCTTCCAGGATGGCCGCGTTGACGTTGAGGATGGAGGGTCCGTCGCTCGGATCTTGGTACATCACGTTGTTGTGCATGACGCGACCGGCAAGCGCAGGGTTCTGCAGGGCTTCCTTGAACAGGACCTGCTCGGCCTCGGCCTCGGGCACCATGCCCTTGGAGGCGTAGGCCACACCGCGCGCGTAGTGCTGGGTGGCGATGGTGGCCGGGAAGACGTCCTTGTCGGTGTACATCGGCTCGGCGAGGATCTCGTCCCACTTGCCGAAGCGAATCATCACGTGCCACGGCATCGTGACGTAGGACTCCAGGAAAATGGCGCCCATCGGGATGATGCCGGCGAGCATGAACTGCACACCGTGGTCGGCGTCGCCAGCGGGCAGCGTGTCGACCGCCTTGCGGGCGTACTTCAGCGCCGTCTCGTATTGGCCGTCAAACATGGCGCACCAGACGATGAAGTGGTGGTTGTGCATGCGGTAGAACTTGTAGAACTGCGACTCATTGCCGGTGACGCTCACGTAGTGGTCGTCGGCCTCGACTGCGGCGATGTTGCACTCGATGGCCTCCTTCCACTGCCCGACCCACGCGTCGATGTGCGAGGGCATGTGGACAAGGTGGCCGAGGCCGGGCATGCGCGTGCGCAGCACGTCGGCCGCGGGCAGGGCGCGCTCTGGGAAGGGCGACAGCTCGAGGGCGTGGCAGTACAGGTGGCAGAGCGCAGGGTCGACGCGAGCGGCCTCGCTCGCTTCGAAGGCGTCCTCCATGATCTTGACCAGCAGTAGGGTGTTGTCGTCCGCAGGCGTGATCTCACCCGTGGCGGTGTTCTTGTCCCACAGCTGCCAGGCCTTGAGGTTCATCAGGGCCTCGACGTAGATGGCGGTGACCGCAAGGTTGCCGGCGTACTTTTCGTACAATGGCGCCATCGCTTCAGCGAAGGCCACGTTGAGTTCGGGCAGGTTGCCCATGTTGAGGACGGTCGGGTCGGCACCGTCACGGGCTTCTTGCGTGTGACGGGTGGACAGGGCGCGAATGAGGTCCTGCTCGACCTCGCTGCAGTGGTCCATGACCTTGAGCGCCTGCTGGATGGCGTCGTAGCCCGAGCCGAGGCCGGGGGCCCAGTTGTAGTTGGAGGACAGGCAGTAGGCGATGCCCCACCATGCCATGGCACAGTTGGGGTCCGCTTCGGTGCAGGCCATGAAGCAAGCAATGGCCTGCTCGTGGTTGTAGTTCAGGTAGTGACCGTAGCCTTCCACGAAGAGCTTCAGGGCCTCTTCATTGGCGCAGGTGACGGTTGTGGCGAAGGCGTAATTTGACGTTTCTCCGAAGTCGTATTCCAAGGGTGCAAGCGACATAGCCCGCTCTCAAACCCTGACGTTATAATCCCTTGTCCTGTCATTTTTATGTGGAAAAAATGACCAAGCGGAGCAATTGAATAGGGACGCGCTCAGCGGCATTCAGCCTTCGCCAATCCAACGGCTCAGGTGCTTGGAAGGATGCAGCGTGCTCAAGTCATTGTACTGGCGCGCGTATTTCTTTCTGCAAAACAGGAAGTCCAAGCGGTTTCAACGCAGCCTTGGCCACGACGTGACCGGCCTCATCGTGGACGCGAAGAACGGCCGCTTCGCCGTGGATCCTGCCGATTTGGAAGTGGGTGCGAAACTGCGCCTCCACGGCGCCTACGGCATGGACGAAGTGGAGCGTATCGCAGGCCTCATCGACGAAACGTCGTCGGTGCTCGTGGTCGGCAGCCACATCGGCTCGCTCGTCATTCCCATCTCGAAGATGTGCAACAAGGTGGTGGCGGTCGAGGCCAACCCTCGCAATTACCGCCTGCTGGAAACCAACATCAAGCTCAACGACGCGAAGAACGTCGAGCCGCATCACGTGGCGGCCAGCTCCAAAGAAGAGATGATCCGCTTCCAAATGAACACCGTCAACTCGGGCGGCAGCAAGCGCGTGCCGGTGCACAACCGCTACATCTACACCTACGACAACCCCGAGGTCATCGAGGTTCAAGCCCACGCGCTGGACGCCTACTTGGACGACCACGCCTTCGACCTGGTGCTCATCGACATCGAGGGGTCCGAGTACTTCGCGATGCAGGGCATGTCCAGCATCCTCGGGCAGACCAAGACGCTCATCGTGGAGTTCCTGCCGCACCACATCACGAACGTGGCTGGCGTTGCGCTGGACGATTTCCTTGCTCAGGTGCCGGAGCATTTCACGAAACTCACCGTACCGACCAAGAACGCCACCTTCGACCGCGGCGAAGGCATGGACGTGCTCAAGCGGATGTTTGCTGCAGGCGAAGGTGACGACGGCGTGGTGTTTCATACCTCTGGCTGACCCACAGTGTTCATCAGCGCGAAACTTTTCCCGTCAATCCAATGGGCACAACCGACGGGTCAACCACCACTGTGGTCATGACGGAAGGCACCCGTTACAGTGAGGAAATCTCGCAAGCGGTGACGTTGTTCAGTCAGCAAATTTGGTGTTGGGGCCAAGATATCGAACGGTCTGAAGGCAACTGGTTGATGGAATGTGGATTCGAATACATTCCTGCACCAGAGGATGACGAGTACGCGGCAAACCACTACGAACTCAGCCTTCCAAACGATCAGAGGATTGTCCTTCGTGGGTTTGGCGTGTTCTTCGGGGATGCACGCCACGGTGGAATCTATCTTCCTCGCTACGAGTTCATGCCCATGTTTACGCCCTTGTCGACCTTGGACCGTCCGCTCTTTTCTGCGGATGATTTGCCACCGCTTGCCCGTCCGAACGAAGATCAACGTCCGGGCTGTGTTGCCATGCTGAGGGATGCGCTTGCATGGATCATCGAGTACGAACGCACGGTCGTGGATCGACTCGGCCTCGAGTACCGTGAACGAACGTTGCTCACATGGGACAACGGAGAACGAACGGTGATTCCGGCCGATGCCATCGTCCCCTCTTGGGAAGCGCTGGCGGAGAAGGCCGAACGCTTTGTTGCCTGACCCCAAAATCCGGCTCGGGGGTCGTGGCACGGCATAACCGCACGGTCTTGGCTCAGCAGCATCAAGGACCATAACTCGGGCGAGCGTTCAATGGGTCATGAACGACCTGTTCGCCATCGTGCCTGCTTCTGCCATCATTCTCCTCATCGCCATTCGGAAGATCGTGATGCCCGTCAAATTCAACCAGGAAATCATCGGTGACATCCATCCCGACGAGGTCGACAATTCAGCGGCCATGCGCATGATGATCGGCGGCGGATTCGGTGGCATCGGCCTGATGGGGCTCATCCTCGGGTTCACCCTCGAGCAAGGCGAGGCCACCACCTCGCTGCTTTACGCCATGGCGGCCGCGTACGCCTTCCTGCTCGGTGCGCTTCTTTTGGTCAAGCAAAAGGGGCACATGGACCACTTGCCCAAGCCTCCGCTGGTGATTTTCCCGACCATGCTGGTGCTGTGCATCGTCGGCGCCGTGCTCTGAAGCACGGACGAGCGTTCATCAGCGAAGGCCGCCAAAGCCCACCATGCGTGGGGAAGCAATGGCCTTCCCCTTGTGGTACCATCCGCTCTACACCGACGGCATTCATCCCGAAGCCCGCTTTCCGCGCGACCGTTACGTCAGGTTGCTCAACCGTTTGACGAGCAACGCCCCAGAGGGGGCCATCGACGTGCGAACGCCAGGCGCGATTGAGCAGGAGGTGCTCCATCTCGCGCATGAGGTGACCTACGTGGCGCGTTTCCTGAACGGCGAACTGGACGCCAGCGAGGAGCGGAGGATCGGCCTGCGCCCCTGGACGCCGGACATGATCGAGCGCACCATGCGTCTGATGGGTGGAGCGGTGGAAGCCACCGAGCATGCCGTGCAGCACGGTGGATTCGCGGGCAACATGGCAGGTGGCACGCATCACGCCCACCGTGGATTTGGCTCAGGCTACTGCGTGTTCAACGACCTCGCCGTGTGCGCCCTCCACGCCATCACATCGCTCGGACTTGACCGCGTGGCCGTCCTCGACCTCGACGTGCACCAGGGCGACGGCACGGCCAGCATTCTCGCCGATGAACCGCGGGTGCTGACCGTGTCTGTGCATTGCGCGACGAACTTTCCGTTCCGCAAAGCCGTCAGCGATCATGACCTCGTGCTCGAGCCCGGCTCAGGCGATGAGGCCTACCTTGAGGCAACGCAACAAGGGCTTGAGCTGTGCCTTGGATTCGAACCGGACCTTCTGCTCTTTCAAGCCGGGGTCGATGGCCTTGAGGCCGATGCGCTCGGCAAATTGTCCGTGACCAGGGAAGGCATGCAGCAGCGCAACGCGGTGGTGTTTGATGCCGCTGCCGCCAGCAGCATACCGACGGTGGTCTTCATGGGCGGCGGGTACGCCAAGCCGATCGACGCCACGCTGGACGCCTTCGAGGACCTCTTCCTGGCCGCTGCTGATGCTCACCAGCGGCGCAACATCACGGGTTGAGCCCTTGCCGGACGACCATCCACGTTCCGCTTCACCCGAGGACCAATAGCACGGGCATGATGGAGAGAAAGCACAACGGAAGCGCCATGACGACGCCCGAAATCAGCGCCATATGGTGTTCTTCAGCCTCAGCGTGCTGAGGAAACACTTGGGCACCCACAAGCACCGGTGCGTGACAGAGCATCAGGCTGCTGTAGAACAACCCACTTCCCCAATGCCACGGATGACCAAAGATAAGGAAAAACAGCAACCAGACGCACACGGCCATGAGCACGACCCCTCCAAGGGCCTTGAGACGCTGGCGTCTGTACGGTTTGGTGATCATGTGGTGCATAGAGGCCAACCCGTAGAAGGGCAGAGCCATGACAGCGCCCCACCACATGTCGTCGTTGCCCGTGGGCCACATGAGGGCGAGACACACGGTCGGTGCAAGCGCGAACAAAAGCAGAGCAACCGGGAAAGGTTCCTTGTCCACAGTCATGCAAGCGTGGTCGAGTGAAAGAAGGCTTCGCGCCTTTACCCCTGACGGCGGCTCAGAATGGTCACCTCAAAAGGTTGCGAGCTCATTTCTCCTTCTTGGCTTGACGCGCTCGAGCCCTCAACATGTGCGGCTTTGTCGTCGCTGACCGAATTTAGTTGCGGAAGTTTTCCTTCATACCGGGCCAAAAACTTCTCCGCGACTTCTCAATCTTGGCCGAATCAGGATGCGGAATTTCTTCCTTGGAATCGGCCCAAGTACGGTCCATATCGCGCCACCTTTTGCTGCGCTCCAGTTGCCGGTTAACATCAAAATTTCTCATTCATGCTCGAAGGCATGGACAGCAGCACCCGCTCACGCCGTTGCAGGCGTTAATTTATGGTTCGTCAATACGAGTGCAAGCCATGTGTAAGCATCTCCTCTGTGTGCTGACGGTGGTCCTGCTGCTGCCCTTGTCCGGATGCGTTGTGGAGGAGCCTTCGGAGCTTGAGGGTGATTGGTATTTCGTCGAGGATCTTGTGCTTGACTTCAAGCGGGACGGCGTCATCATGGGGTACGTCGACGATGACGAACGCGAAGGCCGCTGGTTCGTCGACGATGATGGCTTGCTGAACGTCGAATGGGACGATGACTCCGAGGCTTTTGCTTCCGTCCAATTCGAGGTGAATGGAACCTGGTTGTTCATTTACGACTCCGCAGACGACGCGTGTGGCGTGTTGTCTCGAACGAGCATCGACAGTTCGGTGTGGTACGATGAACTCGAGGCCTTGCCCTATCCGTCGTTTTGTCCCTCAGAAGATGAGGCGTGAGCAGGCTCCTTCGAGCCGCCTTTCTCCTCCATCCGCTCATGCAAGATCAGCATACGACATACATAGGCCGGGTGCCTTGTGGCTATGCTGGGTGCCCGCATGGCTTCATTCCGTATCTGCTCCAACTGCTACGGCGTTCAGGTCTATCCCTACATGGGCTTCATGACCGGCCAGCGCTACCAGTGCCAGGAATGCGAGGAGATCTTCGTCATGCCCATCGAGTTCGAAACGACGGAGGAATACCTGAAGTTCCTCAAGGTGCAAAGCCCGAAGAAATTCGCTGAACTCAAGGCGGTCTTGGAAAAGAAGGACCCAGTCGAAGAGGACGAGGATGCAGGCGAGACGAATTGAGCCGTCAAGGCTGGAGTTCTTTCCCTTTGAGCGAGCGATGCGTGCGTGACCCAAACCAGGTGAGCGCCTCGCCGTCGATGAGCCTGCACCACGGCCGCGCAGCGCCCAAGGCTTCGACGGCATCGGCGATGGCTTCGCCTTCCTCCAAGGCAAACTCATGCGGTTCGCTGGACAACAGCAGGCCCTCGATGCGGTGCTCCACGAGCAAATCCGGCGTGACCACGGGATATCCGTTGCCTTCAGGATCGAGGTCCGGCACGGTCCACCCCATCGCCTCCAACAAGGCTCCAGCATAGCGTCGCGGTCCCACGGCCATGAGGGGCTCGTGCCAAATCATCGGGGCCACGCGTGGGCCGCGTGCGCTGGCTGAGGGCTGCCCGGCGAGGGCGGCTTCGGTGGCCTTAGCCAAGCGCTCACCGTCCTCCGCGCGGCCGACCGCTTTACCCAGTTCCCGCAGCAGGGCTGGGACCTCCGCAGGGTGTTCAACGGTGGACACCACCACCGTCACGCCTCGTTCAACGAGCGCGTCGTGCACCGCTTTCGGGTTCTCTTCGCGGTCGAGGACCACCACATCAGGACGAGCATCGAGGATTTTCTTCAGGTTCGGCGTTTTCGTGCCGCCCACCACGGGCACGTCGTGGGCTGCTGCTGGGTGGATGCACCACGGGGTGCGTCCGACCACCTCGTCCACGCCCAAGCCAAGGTCGAACAGTGTCTCGGTCAAACTTGGGACCAGGCTGACCACGCGCACGCTCAGGCCTCGACGACAAGCACGTGGACCGTGGCGCCGTCCACCTCGAAGCCTTCCGCTTCGGCGGGTGCGTCGCCTTCGTCATGGAAGACAGCCTCGGCGGCGCGCGTTTCGCTGGCGATGTACTGGCGGTCCTCCGCAGCAAGGTCAGGCGCGTTGGTCGTCCAGACCTGCAGGGAAATCGTCGCTTCGATGGCCAAGTCCAGCGCTTTGCGGCGGGCCTGCACGCGTCGGGTGATGTCGCGGGCCAGCCCACGGCTGAGCAGGGCCGGCGTCTCGGCCATGTCAAGCACCAGGCTGACCTGCGCTTCACCGTCCTGCGTGTTGAGCGTCATGGCTGCGAAGCCCTCTCGTTCAGTGCGTCGAACTTCGACGTCCTCTGGCGTGATGGCCACGCCTTCGATGGTGCAGGAGCCGGCGTTGATCTCGGCAAGCATGGCTTCAGGGTCTTCGGCGTTCTTGATGGCGTTCGCGATGTCGTTCACCGCCTGGCGCGCCTTGGGTGCGAGGGCACGGAAGTTCGGCGCGAGCACGAGGCGCTGGAAGCGGTCCAAATCTGCCTCGGCCTGAATGGCCTCGACGTTCAGCTCCTCCTCGAGCAGGTCGTGGAATTCAGACAGGTTCGGACCGGCCACGATCCATCCTTCCCGGCACGGCAAGCGCTGGCGGCGGTTGGCGTCCACGCGGATGCGTCGGCCGGTTTCGGCGAGTTCTCGGACCAGCGCCATGGTCGCTTCGAGCGAGGCATCCTGCGGCGGCAGGTTGGCCGTCGCGGCTTCGGCGTCCGCATCCCATGCGTCGGCGGTGGCGCCCTCGAGGGCGCCGGGGACGCCCAAGGGCCACGCGGCCTGGTGCACCGGTTCACCGGTGAGGTTGCGGTGGATGACGTCGACCATGAAGGGCGCCACGGGAGCCACGAGGCGACACACGGTGGTCAGCACCTCGTGGAGGGTGTGCTGGCAGGCGAGCTTGTCGGCGGTTTGGGCACCGTCCCACAAGCGGCGTCGGCTTCGGCGGACGTACCAGTTGGACAGGTCGTTGACGACGAAATCCTCCAGTTCACGGCAGGCCTTGTGGTAATCCCAGGTGACGAAACCCTCGTGGTAGGCCTGCGCCACGGTGTTGAGCCGGGAGAGGACCCAGCGGTCCAGCGCGGGTCGGTCCGCGACGCCCATTGGCTCAGAGGCCTCGGCATCGTAACCGTCCAGTGCGGCATAATCGGCATGGAACTTGTAGACGTTCCACAGGGTGAGGAACATCTTCGCGTAGGTCTCACGCACGCCGTTTGAGTCGAACTTCAGCGGGTTCCACGGCGCTCCGGCGGTCACCATGTACCAGCGCGTGGCGTCGGCCCCTTCGCGGTTGAAGTGGTCCCAGGGGTCGACGATGTTGCCGCGTGACTTGGACATCTTCTTGCCCTCGGCGTCGAGGATGAGGCCAAGCGACAGGCAGCGCTTGTAGGCGGGTGAATCGAACACGGTCGTGGACACGGCGAGCAGCGTGTAGAACCAGCCGCGGGTCTGATCCACGCCTTCGCAGATGTAGTCCACAGGGAAACTGGCGTCGAAGCGCTCGCCGCCATCAAAGGGATGATGCCACTGCGCGAAGGGCGCGCAGCCCGAGTCGAACCAGCAGTCCATCACGAAGGGCTCGCGCTGCATCGGCAGCCCGGTCGGGCTGACGAGGGTGTAGGCGTCCACCACCGGTCGGTGCAGGTCCACGTCGTCGGGGCAGGCCGGGTTCTCGAAACCGGCGGCGTTGGCCTTCTCGACCTCGGCCTGGAGTTCGGCAATCGAGCCGACGCACAGCATTTCGCCGGTTTCGCTGCGCCACACGGGCAGGGGCGTGCCCCAGTAGCGCTCACGGGAAATGGCCCAGTCCTTGACGTTGCGAAGCCACTCGCCAAAGCGGCCTTCACCGACCCAATCGGGGGCCCACTCGACCTGATCGTTGAAGGCCAGCAGGCGGTCCTTGACCGCGGTCATGCGCACGAACCAGCTGTCCATCGCGTAGTAGAGCAGCGGATGGTCGGTGCGCCAGCAGTGCGGGTAGTCGTGGAGGTAGGCCTTCTCACGGTAGAGCACGCCAGAAGCGGCGCCGTTGTTGCCCGGTCCGCCTTCAGAGGAGAGCAACCGGATGATGTCCTGGTCGCAGGACTTGACGTAACGCCCGTCGAGTTCGGGATGGACGCCTTCGACGAAGGCGCCGTCCATGCCGACGGTGTGGTGCGCGGGCAATCCGGCTTCCATCCCAAGGTGGTAGTCGTCTTCACCGTACATGACGGCGGTGTGAACCACACCCGTGCCGTCCGTCGTCGTGACCCAATCGGCCGACAGCACCGTCCAGGCCGTCGTGGAATCGCCACGGGGCACGGCCTCGGGGAAGAGCGGATGGTAGGCGCGGCCGACGAGGTCGGCGCCTTGGATGCGTTCGACGACCTCGACGTGATGGCGCAGCACTTCGCCCATCAGGTCCTCAGCGAGGATCAGTTCCTCACCGACGGTGGCGCCACCGGCGCCTTCCCACGCCTCGGGGTCCGCCGTGACGCGAACGCGGACGTAGGTGACCTCCGGCCCGACGGCCAAGCCGACGTTGCCGGGAAGCGTCCACGGCGTGGTCGTCCATGCGAGAACAGAGGCCTCGTCATCGACGAGTCGGAATTTGACGTAGACCGAAGGTTCCTCGACCTCCTTGTAGCCGAGGGCGACCTCGTGGCTGGAGTAAGAGGTCCCGGTTTGCGGGCAGTACGGCAGCACCTTGTGCCCGCGGTAGAGCAAGCCCTGGTCGAACATGCGCTTCATGGCCCACCACGTTGACTCCACGTAGGTGTTGTCGAGGGTCACGTAAGGGTCGTCGAGGTCCACCCAGTACGCCATGCGCTCCGTCATTTCACGCCAGGCCTGTTCGTAAGTCCAAACGGATTCACGGCAAGCGTCGTTGAAGGCCTGCATGCCAAAGGCTTCGATTTGCTCATTGGACATCAGGTCGAGGCGCTTTTGCACCTCGATCTCAACCGGCAAGCCGTGGGTGTCCCAACCGCCCTTTCGCTCAACGACGAAGCCTTGCATCGTTTTCCAGCGGCAGACGAGGTCCTTGTAGGTCCGAGCCACGACGTGGTGGATGCCCGGTTTTCCATTCGCAGTCGGTGGCCCCTCGAGGAAAATGAAGGGCGCGCCTCCACGGCGTGCTTCGATGGACGCCTCGAATGCGCCCTCCTCGGACCACCGCTTCAGCAGGTCCCCTTCGAGGGCCACCGGGTCGAGGTCGCCCGCAGGCGAGGGACGAGGCATGCGCCGAGCACCAAGGGCCTCGTCTTCAACCTCTCCCCGCTCGTTTTGGAATCCGGTCCAACGGTGAAGGATTCAAGTCCCGTGAGGTGCAGGCTTGCCCTATGGATGACGCGCGCGGGAGGGGGTTGCCCTGCGGCCTGCTTTTGCTGTTCATCCTCGCCAGTTTCTCTCCGATGGTCCCTGCACCTGTCTTCGACGAGGCGTTGAACCCGTCGTCCGCCTCACGAGGCAACGGGCCCGAACTGACCCTTGGTTCGACCGTCGACGTGAACGTCGGCCCCAACGCCGCCACCGATCCGGCGTGGATCGACCTGCCAAACCGCAACCCGCTGACCTCCCTCGAAGTCGTCATGGAGCCTGCCGTTGATGGCGCCCGAGACGGGTTTTCCTGGACCGGCAGCGACGCGTGGGACCATCCCGATGCGGTGTCCGACGGCGTGTCGACCGCTGGAGGAGCCTTGGTCGGCTCCGGTGGCGCTCAGTTTTGGGACTTCAACACCGGCGCGCCAGGATGGACCTTCTCCAACAGCTACGCGTCGAGGGTGACCTCGCCCGCGTGCGGCCTCAACGGATCTTCTGGCGGTGCCATCCGCACCTACGCGGGCTCAACCTACGCCACCTCGCCAAGCCTCGACTTGTCCGGCGTTCCGTCCATGCCCTTGCACGTGATGATCCGTCAAGGCTCCTCATCCTGCGGTGAAGAGCCGGATTCCAATGAGGACCTCCGCATTCAGTACCGCACCGCTTCCAACGGTTGGAACAACCTCCACACCGTCTCAGGATCACCCGCATCGAACAACACGTGGACCTTCTTCAGCTGGAACCTCCCGAGCGCGGCGCTGCACGCGAACGCACAGATTCGATTCCACCAAACCTCCGGTTCCAGCACCTGCTGTGATTACTGGTTCATCGATGACGTCCGCCTTGCTGCGCCGCTGGTTTCGGAGTGGACGTCCCCCACCATCGGTTGGGGCGGAGGCGTCAGCAACGTCGAGGAAGGACGCTGGTCGGACGTGAGCATCGAAGCCGAACTTCCTGCGGGCTCTGAATTGCTTTGGACGGTCCTCGACGGCAACGCCATGCCCATTTCGACCCACCAAAACCGAACGGGACCGCTGATCGACCTTGGCTTGCTGGACGCGCACGTCCACGATGAAATTCGCATTCACCTGACCATGCTCCCGGGTGCTGGCGGCGCCATGCCAACCGTGCACGCCTTGCACCTCGACGGCCGTTGGGCGGACCACCTCTGGGCGGATCCAGAGACCACCGGTTGGGAGATGAACGCGTCCATCGGATGGACCGAATACGACATCGCTGACGTGCCCGGCAGCGTCGCTTCACCCACCGATGTCTCCGAAGGCATGCGCGTCGAAGGTGACGACGGTGGGTGGCTGACCACGCCATGGATCCACAGTGACCTCGCCCCAGAAGCATGGCGCCTCAGCGCCGGCGCTGAGAACGTGACCGCGCAAATGCGCCTTCCGTCCCAGACCACGTGGAGCAACGTCACCTTGCCGCACACCTTTGCCGCTGACGAGCACGCCGCGGCCGTACAACTTCGCTTCCTTGGTATCGTGGATTCCGTCTACGTCAACAGCACCGGCAACAGCACCGGCAACAGCAC
>CEUM01092271.1_pt1 | contig 14044 bp, 9 predicted proteins | sample 356421 | NCBI WGS metagenome assembly CEUM01 (sample SAMEA2622716, study PRJEB7988) | marine metagenome | biome: marine biome (ENVO:00000447); feature: surface water layer (ENVO:00002042); material: "saline water (ENVO:00002010), including plankton (ENVO:xxxxxxxx)" | depth 5 m | reverse complement strand
TGTGTGTGTGTGTGTGTTATACGGGGTGTTTGTGTACGAGAATACGAGTGTGGGGAGGTGCGGTGCGGGTCGAGCGTTCGGTGGTGTGTCATCGCTCGCACACGGGGTGAAACGTGGGTTCTCTATGGAAAGGGCGGGGCGTCCCCGCGGGCCCGGCGCGCGAGCGGTTGGTGATGGATGGATTGGGATTGGTTCGGATTCGACGACGCGCGACTCGAGGCGCGGAGGGGGGGGCGACGAGGACGAGGACGACGACGCGGGAGAGCGGGACGAGCGTCGTCGTCGTCGTCTCGTCGTCTCGTCGTCTCGTCGTCGCGCGCGCGCTCCGTCGGTCGTCGGTCGAGATGAACGTGGAGTCGCTGGACGCGGCGGTGCGAGACGCGTTCGGGACGGCGGCGCGCGCGCGCGGGGGCGACGGCGGCGCGCTCGAGGCGCTGGAGGCGTTGAAACGGGAGCGTGAGTGTTGGAAACTGTGTTTGGAGGCGTACGGGAGCGCGAGGACGTCGGCGGAGACGAAGTTTTGGTGTCTGCAGACGCTGACGGAGACGCTGCGGGACGCCGAGGCGACGACGCGACTGTCGGAGGAGGACGCGGAGGCGTTGCGAAGGAGCGTGGGGACGCACGTGAGCGATGCGGCGATGGTGGGGGGTGGAGATGGTGGGGGGGCGCCGGTGTTCGTGAAGAATAAGTTGGCGCAGGTGTGCGCGCACGCGGCGGCGGCGGAGTATCCGACGCGGTGGCCGACGTTTTTCGCCGACGCGGCGAATCTGTTGACGCGAGGAGAGAGCGGTGTGGACATGTTTACGAGGGTTTTAGAGGCGATAGACGAAGAGGTGGTGGCGACCGTGGAGGTGGGGCGAGGGAATAGGGATGAAGTCGCGCGTTCGATGCGAATGAAGGACGCCATGCGCGCCGACGGTAGTTTACAGCTCGTGTTCGGCGCGTGGAGAGATTGCTTGGAGCATTTTAAGAGTCATAATCCTCGATTGGCGGCGCGCGTGTGGTCGGTGGCGCGAAGATACGTGGATTGGGTGGACATAAACATAGTGGCGAGCGCCGAGTACTTGAAGTGCGCGACGGAGTGTCTCGCGTTGAACGAGCCGAACGCCGACGAAGGCTTGCGATCGGCGGCGACGGCGTACGTGCACGCCGTCGTCACCAAAGGCATGGATATCGAAGCCAAAGTGAGGCTCATCGTGACTATGAACGTGTTAGAAATGTGTTCGTCCTTACTGACGATGTGCATCTCGAGACCTGACGATTTCGATGAAGAGTTTGTCACCCAAGTCACCACTCTCGCCGTCTCCGTCGGTTTGGAACTTCTCAACGCGAACAAAGTGGAGAACATCACGACACTCGGCGCGGAATCGTCGTCCCAGGTGAGCGTGTTGTTGCATCAAGTCACGCCGATGATTTTGTCGGCGATAAATTTCAGGTACGAGCGCGCGGTGCTCACGGCTTTGCCTTTCCTCACCGCGTACATCGGGTACATCAAATCGCGGCCGGCGTTGATGAACACGGAGCAACCGGCGCTCACGGTGGCGTGTCAGGCGGTCGTGGCGCGCGGGACGTTTCCGACCGAACACATAGAAGGTTTAGATTGGAACGACGGCATGAATGCGCTCACGCACGAAATTGAAGAGGATGTATTCAACCTACGCGCCGAGCTCAACGTACAATTTCGAAACATAGCGCGGCTGGCGCCGCACATAGCTAGAGAGGTGGTTCGTCAGATTTTGACGAACACCCTAGTGGGAGGAGCGGGTAAGGAGTGTTGTTGGCAAAACATCGAAGTCGCCGTGTCGGCGCTCTATACTCTGGGTGAGGGCGCGGACGACGCCGCCGTGAAGCCGATGTCCAACGTGGAGAGGAGCAAGGCGACAAACGGAACCGGCGACGTCACAGATACTCCGCTCGGGGCGATGGCGGTTACGCTCATCAGGGGTTGGGGTGCGAGCATGGGACGTGCCGCCTACCATCGTCTCGTCGCTCCGATATTTATGGAAGTTTGTGTTCGTTATCACGCGGTGTTGGAACGCGACGACGAAGCCATGATCGCGGCGCTGAGCGCATTTTTGGACGAGAGAGGCATCGCACATCCCGACCCGATGGTTCGATCGCGAGCGTGCTATTTACTCTCTCGTCTCATCCGTCCGCTGCGCACGAAGCTATCTGACAAGGTGGAACACATCATGGTGGTGCTCCCCAAGCACTTGAAGGAAGTCGCGAGAACGTTACCGGAACCGGAGACCATGAAGGCTTCGGCGCACGCCGCGAGCGCCTCAGGAGTGCAGAGCAAAGCGATGGCGGAGACCGGTAACGACGATAGTCTCTACCTATTCGAAGCCGTGGGTACTTTACTCGGATGCGATGATGTCGACGAGGAGGAACAGTACAAGTACTTGTCGCAGATCGCAATGTCGCTATGCGAACAGATGGACGAAGCCGTCAGAGGGCAGGCGAGCGCCGACGATCAGACGTGCATGCATCTCGCGACTCGGACCATCGTGGCGTTCGGTAACATCTCGAAAGGTTTTTCGCAGAACACGTGCTTGGCGATGAGGCCGAGGACGGGCGCGGTGTTCCAATCGTGTTTGGAAATGTCCATCACGTGCCTGGACAGGTGGCCGAGAGACGCGAGCGTGCGAAACAGGACGACTGGGTTCTTGCACAGGATGATTGACTTACTCAGGGAAAACGTGACGCCCTACTTGGCGACAACGATGGATAAACTTCTTCGGGATGCGGACATGGTTGAGCTCAAGGATACGTTGTCGCTCTTCAATCAGCTCGCGGCGACGTACAAAGTCACGCTCGCGCCTTTCGTCGTCGAGGTGCTGCCTGGTCTCGGCGCTCAAGTGTTCGCCGCGTTGGCGAACGCGTATTCGCAAGCGTCCGTGCAGTCTGCCAGCGGTGATATCGCCAAAAACACGGAGATGATGCGAGAAGCGGACGAGCTCGAACGGACGTGGTTATTAACCACCACCGCCTTGGGCTTGAACGAACTCATCGCACCCACGTTCACGGGCCACGCGCATCTCGAGACCACGACGCAACTCCGTGAACAAATGTTTTCACACTTGGTTCGATCGGCGAGTTCACACGGCGTCGTCAGCGCTCGCAAGGTTGCGTTGCAGGCTCTGAGACGATTCATCGAAGAATGGGTACCGCCCGCCGAGACGACGTCCGAAGCCGTTTCTGGTTTCACGAAATTTGTCATCGAACGCGTGTGCCCAGAGTGCTGCCTCATACCTCCGGCGAGAGGAGATTTGGATCTCACCGATGCGGTCTCCGTGAGTGTCCTCAACGAATCCTTCGCCATTCTCTCCATAGTCGCCGAGAGACGATCGGCGGAGCTCTCTCGCGCCCTCGAGACGACGTTTGACGCCGTCATTTTCCCAGCCACCGATCGAGAGACAAAGTCAGCCATCAAAGCTGAATACGCGAACATCTTCACCACCAACATCGAAAACAAGCACCGGGTCGGCCGTTCGAGTAAGAGCGCGCGCGCCCTCCTCGACGCCGTCATTCGCGAGGCGTCGTCGCCCGCCAACGTCGCCGCGCGCGCCGCGCCCGGCGACGCCGCGCGCGCGTTCGTCGCCGTCCCGGCGAAACGCGCGTGATCGCGGCGCGTTTCCTCTGTACCATTACTTTTAGGGTTTAAAACCAGTGTGCCTCTTCTCTTCCTCGACCTTTCCCTTCGTCCGCGCGCGCTCGTCGTCGGCGGCGTCGGCTCTGTGCAGTCTCCAGTCTTCGCGGGCGCGCGCTGTCCGACCGACCGCGACTGCGGAGACGTCGCGCGACTCGGGGACGCGCGCGCGAGGGATGGCGCCCTCGCGGCGGCGCATCGCGGCGGAGGACGGTAACGCTGACGCGGAGGACGTCTCCGCGCGCGTGGACGCGACGATCGCCGCGACGGCGACGGCGACGGCGACGAGGGCGCGGGACGATGACGAGGGAACGGGGACGACGACGTTCGGGGCGTTCGGGACGCTTCCGGACGAGTTGGTCGTGCGCGTGTTGGAAAAGTTGGGGAATGGGCACGCGCTCGCGATGGCGGCGTGCGCGTGCAGGGATTTCGAGCGGTTGATCGGGACGAGGGAGACGCTGTGGAGGGACGCGGCGACGGGATTGGAGGCGCGCGGGCTCGCGCGGAGGGATTTAGTGCGAGAGGACGCGTTCGATCGACGATGTGCGGTGGGTGAGGAGACGAGCGGGGGGGCAGTGAAGTTTCCAAAGTTTAATTGGAAGGAATTGTACATGTGGCGCGTGCACGTGCTGAAGAAGAGCGCGCAGTTGGACACGAAGCGATTCTGCGAATTAGCCGAGGCGAACGACGAGCGAACGTCGTCGACGTTTGAGGCGAGCGCGAGTCATCGGGAGAGGAAAAAGACGAGTGCTGAACCTTTGGTGAGCGAGACGCGACCGTCGTTGGGATATCCGGGGCGTTTGGCGGTGATTGATCGCGAGAGATTGTTTACGTGCGATCCCGTGCCCAAGGGCGGCAACGTGTACCAGATTCACGAGTCCGCGGTCAACTCGTTCGTGCCACGCACGCTCGTGTGGGCACCGAAATCTCAACTCTTAGCGTGTGCGTTTCTCGTCGACGGGACGGAGACGAGTCTGTCTTACAATAAGATTTTGTTCTCGGCGTCGAAGGACGTGCATCGCAAGTGCAAACGCCGACGCGCACACTCGACGCTCGCGAAGATGTCGGACGACGTCATGCACGGCGATAAAAAGGATGAGATGTGGAAAGCCCCGCCAGTGAAGAATATTCTCGCGCTTCCTCGAGGATTCCATTGCACGCACATGATGTTTTCTCCGTGCGGGACTTTTATCAACTTTTCACACAAGGATCGAATGGAATCCGCGTTGTACACACTCGATTGCGCGACGACGCTGACGTCGCTGTACGGGCCGAGCAACGGCACGCGAGGAGCGCTGTCGCCTGTTCCACCACCTGTGGAGAAGATTTGGAAAATTGCGAGCGCTTCAGAGGATACTCGATTTTCTTTCGCGCCACACGACAACAGTCTGGCGCTGATGGTCAGCGGTCGGCGAGAGACGTTTTTCGTGCACAAGGTTCAAGACTGGCCGCTCGCGCCGCTCTCGAGGCAATGGCCAGACGTAGACGAGTACGATGTGAATTACTCCAATGACGACAGCTTCGATGAGGCTGTCCCTTCAGAGGAAGAGGAGGAGCAGGAGGGGGGCGATGACGACGCGGCGAACGAAGGCGGCGGCGCGAATGCAGCGCCCACCCACGCGCAGCCACAGAATGTTTCCGAAGTTCCGTTTGAGAATACGACTCTTCCGCAGTCTGAAGCGTTTCACAATGCCTCTTTCAACGTCGATGAGAGCGATCATCTTTCGCGAGACCTGGAAGAAGTTCTTTCCGCAGAAGCGTTGAGCTGGTGGCAGCAAGTAAGACGCGGCGTGGGACGCGTGTATCACACAACTTCTACTGCGGTGCAAGATGTGATACGAGGAACTTTTAAGCGGCGTCGAACGATGAGCACTGATCCAGAATCATCGAAACGAGTCCGAGAATCCGATTCGAATCTTCTCATGAAGCAGACGTGCAGGAGAGACAGCTCGTGGTGGCCGAACATTCCTCAGTTTCGTAAAGCGAGCTGCATCACGGATGACGAGCATACGAAGCAGCCTCTCACTCGAATTTATTGCGATGATACCACGTTGCAGATCGAATGGGTTCCTCCGAAACGAGGCGATCGTAATAGTAGAGGTTTTTGGCTGCTTCCCACCGCGATCGTCGGAGGATTCGAAGCCACCGACGTCCACAATTACGCCCATCTCGTCATGGCACCCGTCCCATCTGAAGAGGCTATGAAAAATCAGAAATTCATGCCATTCGTTGGTTTCGACGACGAGAATGAGTTGTTTGACAATATTCGAAAGTGTGTGGTGACGGAGATATCGTCGGATCCGGCCAACCGTGAACCGAACATCCCAGCTTCGTTTTACTTTGCCGGTCGTCCCGGCGGTGAACAAGTCGTGTGGTCAACGGAGGACGGGCTTTTCGTTCGATGCATGCACTTCGACTTGGATGCCGATGGAAATTGGACTGGTCCTCCCAGGGCGGATCCTCACATGGCTGTGATCGACTTTGACCTCATCGTGAGGGGAGCGAACCAATGGAATAAGGTTCACGACGAGCTGAGCGTCATGAACTTCCCCACGTGGAATGCGTCACGTCGCGTCCCCGTGTTGTCCGTCATGAACCAAGTTATCAGATACACCATAGAGGCAATCCAGTGGAGCCCGAGTGGCGAACGTCTCTTGATTCTCCTCGCGACGCACCTGGCGTACGACGGCAACGCCGAAGGCGACGACTTCTACACGGTGCACCAGTGGGTGTGCTGGGACCCACCTCCGCGAATGTCAAAAGGGTCGCACGAGTCTCGAATCAAGGCGAAGGATGACCATCATGGTGTTCTTTCCTTTGGTTCTCGTTTCATACCTTCGGATAAGTTTAAAACGGAGTGCGCCGAGAAGATGGACAACCTGCCTCAGGGACTCAACCTCTGGAGCCCCAACGAAGAGGCGCTGGCTTTCCCACTTCAGCGCCCCAGGGCGCTCGGGACTTCCCACGATTCAGATGAGTACATCGTGATTCAAACTTTTCCACGAATCGACTTCGAGCACGTCAAGGAGAGAAGCCAAGCGGGCGATCTTCCGCCGCTGCAACAAGTCGGCTCCATTGCGTGTCTCCCGTACTACATGCAGTACATCGACAAGGCCCTCGTGTACATCTGTGAGGGTAGCTATTGTTCTTGGTCTCCTAGTTCCTGAGGCAACGATATAGCGTATTGATCACACTAGACCACCCACCTTGTGTGTTGTAACATAATACATTTAGCGCGCGAAATGTCTTACGCGAGACGCGAGAACCGCCGACGCCGAGCCGAGCGAATCCACACTTCGAGACGTTCTCGGATCCCTCGTCGTCGCGCGCGCGATGTCGTCGCCCAAAGTCGGCGACTGTTTCGAAAAGAGTTCACTCGCCGTTGAGGCGCACGGAAAATTCATCGCGCGCGCGAGTTCGAGCACCGATACCCTCGAACACGCCTTCACCGAACATCTTCGCCTCTCCGGGATTTACTGGGGCGTCTGCGCGCTGGCGACGATCGGTCGACTGGACGCGGACCTGGGCGCAGAGAAGCGCGAGGAAATCTTATCCTACGTCGAGAGCTGTCGATGCGAATCGGGCGCGTACAGCGGAGGGGTCGGACACGATGGGCACATTTTGTACACGCTGAGCGCAGTGCAGATTTACGCGTTGTTTGACGAGATGGATCGCTTGAACCCGGACGCGATCGTCGCGTACGTCAAGAGCATGCAACGAGAAGATGGTTCCTTTCAAGGTGACGAGTGGGGAGAGGTGGACACGCGTTTCACGTACTGCGCATTGAGCGCGCTCCGACTGCTCAATCGTCTGCACGAGGTGGACGTCGAGGGCGCGTGCGCGTACATCAACGCGTGTAAAAACTTTGACGGTGGGTTCGGGGCGACGCCCGGTGGGGAATCGCACGCCGGTCAGGTGTTCACGTGCGTGGGGGCGTTGGCGATCGGTGGACGATTGGATTACGTCGACGGCGATTTGCTCGGATGGTGGCTCGCGGAGAGACAAGTGAAGATGGGTGGATTGAATGGACGTCCGGAGAAATTACCGGACGTGTGCTATTCGTGGTGGGTGCTCAGTTCCCTGAGCGTGTTGGGGAAGACGCACTGGATCGATCGCGACGCGCTCTGCCGATTTATTTTGCGATGTCAAGACGTCACCTCTGGCGGCATCTCCGATCGCCCCGACGACGAGCCGGATGTCTATCACACCTTTTTCGGGATCGCCGGTTTGAGTCTCATGGGTCACCCCGCCGCGGTAGAACCGATCGATCCTTTATTCGCGCTGCCGAATTCAGTCTTAGCTAGGCTTGGTATTAAACCGTGGATCGAGTCGAAAGAATAGCTATCTCGCCGCTCCGCGTTTGGAATTGGCGGCGAGTCTGGCATCGCGCTCGAGCTCGTATTCGCGGAAGTCCGCTTGTTGTAAGAAATCTTGTTGTTCGCGGTACGTGCGACCGCCTCTCTGGTGATGCTGTAAATCCTCCTGCAGCTCGGAGTCGCCGTCCTTCACGTTGCGCCAATCCGCCTTGGTCTTGTCCATCACCGTCAGCTTTTTCGGTTGCATGAGCTCCGCCAAGACGGCATCGATGCCACCCTTGGCCAGCATCTCAACCCGCTTCGTGTGCGCCTTGGCCTCCTTCGTCCCCTCGACGAATTCCGTCTCCACCTCCACCATCTTACCCGCGAAATTCCTCGTCTCCATGAACCTCGCGTTCTCCTCGGCTTTGAGTCGCGTCGCCTCCTTCGTCGACTCCAACGCCTTCCTCGCCACCGCCCGCAATCTCTCCGACGCCTCCGACTCCATCGCTTTGACCGATTTCTTCTTCCCCGTCGATTTCGACCCCCCCTTTCTCCCCCCGCCTCGTCCGCGCTTCCTCTCGCCGCCGTCGCCGTCGTCGTCGTCCCGCAGCGCCCTCGTCGTCCACGGGTCCAATCTCGGTCGTCGTCTCGCCGCGATCGTCTCCTCGCTCGGCATCACCGCCATCCCGCGCAAGACGACGGACGCGTCCACCCCCTCGTCCGCTCCCGCGCGCGACGTCCCACCCCGCGCCGTCGTCGTCGTCGTCTTCGATAACGCTTCCCACGCTCGAAGGGCGCGCGCGTTCGTCGACGCCGGGTGCGTCGGTCGCGCGTCGTATCGCTCGTCCGGTTCCTCCCCGGGACGAGCGATGATCTCATTCGCCAATCGTCGCGCGTACATGTCCACCGACGTCCGTCTCTCCCTCGCGCGCGCGTCTCGAATTGCCGCGCCCGAACCGTTCGAAAACGTCACACCTCGACGACGACGATGACGACGAAGAAACGCAAGGCGAACGATCGCACCGGGAACGCGTTCGACGCCGCGCTGGAGACGAACGATTTATTCGTCAATCCACCCGATTACGAGAGGGATTACCGCGTCGACGAGGACGCCGGGGTGCGATTCGTGGTGCCGTACTTTTTCGATTTCATCTGCGGCGTCAAGGCGCGATGGGCGGGGAAACGACTGTGTGAGCTGTTCGCCGAGGAGTTTCCCATGCGTCCGCGGGCGTATTACGTCAAGGCGCGAGCGATGGGTCGTCTGCGAGTGGAGGCCGGGGGACGGGCGAGCGATGCGGGAGCGACGACGAGCGGAAGGGACGGGGACGGGGACGACGAGGACGCGGGACACGAGGACGGGCCGACGCTTCGAGGGGGGAATAGGGTGCGACATTACGTTCACAGGCACGAACCGCCGGTGGTTTCGGATGAGGTGAAGGTGTTAAAGGTGAGCGATGACGTCGTGTCGGTGTGTAAACCGGCGACGGTGCCGGTGCATCCGACGGGACAGTATCGGAAAAATACGGTGGTGGCGCTTTTGGCGGCGGCGAGGAGGGATTTAGGGCGGTTACTTCCGATACACAGGTTGGATAAGAACGTGTCGGGGTTATTGTTGCTCGCGAGAACGCCCGAGGCGGCGAATAGGATGCGCGAAAAGATGGAAGCGCGAGAGATGCGGAAGGAGTACGTCGCGCGCGTGCGAGGCGTCTTCAACGACGGCGACGGCGCGTCGGTGACCGAGGAGGCGCGTTTAGGTTTCGATGGGAAGCGTCGCGTCGCCGTGTGGCGCGGGAAACCGGGCGCGGAAAATCTCGACGAACGCACGATGAAATCGTTCAAAGACGCGTCGACCACATTCACGTGGCTGCGCACGCTCGACGACGGCACGTCGCTCGTTCGCTGCGAACCGCGCACCGGCCGCTCGCATCAAATCCGCGCCCACCTCGCCATTCTCGGCCACCCCATCGCCAACGACGTCACCTACGGCGGCAAACTTACCAACCTTGATCGCGCCGCGCGCATTCAGCGCGTCTGCGACGTCTCCATCCTCGACTCGGACGGCCGACTCGTCGCCGACGACGCGCTCGCCGTCGATTACTCGCGACCTCGGCCGTCTCGCGAGACCACCGCCGCGCTGTGTCCACACTGTCCTCGAATCGCCCACGCCGGCGACGTCGCCATCGACCTCGAGGCCGTGTGGTTACACTGCGTGCGATACGCCGGCGACGGGTGGTCGTTCGAGTGTCCCCGACCTCCGTGGGCGTCCGCCGCGCCGCCGGAGGAGTCTAGATAAAAAGCGCGCCCTGTGAAAAACGACACCGTTCGCCGCACACCGCGACGCGCTCGCGACCCGCGAGTCTCGCGAATCGACGGACGCGACTCGCGCGCATCCGCACGACCGCGCGTTCGACGACGCGGGTCGAGCGACCGCGATGCGCGCGTCGACGGCGCGCGCGCCGCGGGCGCAGGGTCTCGGGCGCGCGGCGACGGACGGACGTCGACGCGCGCGCGCGACGCGCGGAGGCGCGCGCGAGGGAGCGAGGGGGCGAGGAGACGCCGTGATGACGTCGGCGGGCGGGAAAGAGCCGGTGTACCTGTTGGATTACGGCGCCGGGAACGTGCGATCGGTGCGGAACGCGGTGGCGGCCCTCGGGTTTGAGGTTCGAGACGTCAAGACGCCGGAGGATTTGTCGCGCGCGAATAAGCTCATCTTCCCGGGTGTCGGCGCGTACGGAAGCGCGATGGATATCTTGCGCGAGCGAGGGCTCATCGAACCGCTTCGAGAGTACGTGCGAAGCGATAAGCCCTTCTTGGGCGTGTGTCTCGGGTTGCAGCTCTTGTTCGACGGGAGCGAGGAGAGCGGCGGCGTGGAGGGATTGGGGTTGATTCCGGGGAGCGTGGGTAAATTCAGAGGCGAAGGATTGATCGTGCCGCACATCGGTTGGAATCTCACCAACACGAAAAAGTCGAGCGGGTTGATGGATGGGATGGAGAGCGAACGGGTGTACTTTGTGCACTCGTACCGGGCGACGCCGAGCGAAGAAAATAAGGATTGGGTGCTCGCGACGTGCGATTACGGAGGAGAATTCATCGCGAGCGTGCAGAAAGGAAACGTCATGGCGTGCCAATTTCACCCGGAAAAGTCCGGCGCCACCGGTTTGGGGGTGTTTCAACGCTTTTTAGAGGACGCCGAACCGACGGGTCAGTTTGGGACAGCGCCGAGCGCCGCGAACGGATTGGCGCGTCGCGTCATCGCGTGCCTCGACGTTCGTTCGAACGATAACGGTGATTTGGTCGTCACGAAGGGTGACTCCTACGACGTGCGCGAGAAGGACGAAGGCGGGGACGTGCGCAACTTGGGCAAACCGGTCGAGTTGGCGGGTAAGTATTTCAAGCAAGGCGCCGACGAGGTCGCCTTTTTGAACATCACGGGGTACAGAGACTTGCCGCTGACGGACGCACCGATGCTCGAAGTCCTTCGTCGCTCGAGCGAGACCGTGTTTGTGCCTCTCACCGTCGGTGGCGGTATCCGCGACTTCACCGATAGCAACGGCAAGTCGTACACGGCGCTCGAGGTGGCGAGCGCGTACTTCGCCTCGGGGGCGGACAAGGTGTCCATCGGTAGCGACGCGGTGTACGTCGCCGAAGAGTGGTACGCATCCGGCAAGGTGAACACCGGTAAGACGAGCATAGAACAAATTTCTGAGCGTTACGGCGTGCAAGCGGTGGTCATCTCCATCGATCCGCGACGCCAATACGTCGCCGACCCTTCCGAGACGAAGAATGCGTGCATCGAAACCTCTCGTCCGGGCCCGAACGGCGAAAAGTATGTGTGGTTCCAGTGCACCGTCAAGGGTGGTCGCGAAGGTCGCGATATCGGCGCGTACGAACTCGCCATCGCCATGGAAGCGCTCGGCGCGGGTGAGATTCTTCTCAACTGCATCGACGAAGACGGTCAGGGCAACGGGTTCGACCACGAGCTCGTGAGCTTGGTGTCCGACGCCGTCGGCATCCCCGTCATCGCCTCCTCCGGCGCCGGTTGCCCCGAACACTTCACCAACGTCTTCAACGCGACCAAGTGTTCCGCGGCGCTCGCTGCGGGCATCTTCCACCGCGAAGAAGTGCTCGTGAGCGAAGTCAAGGAGCACATGCAAACCAATGGCTTGCCCGCGCGCGCGTGATTTCGCGTCGGTCGCGCCTAGCATTTTATCATTGTCGTGTCAACGAGATATTCTTTATATCAAATATTACACGCCTTGTCACGCAGAGCCACTACGTTGTCTCCCACTAATCGCAGCGCTGAATAAAGTATAAACGGTAAAACACGCGCGACGTCTCACTTTTCGTCGTCGTTGCACGCGGCGCGGACGTTCTCCTTGAGAATATCCGCCTTGGCGCCGCTCCACTCACCGATGCGTTCACCGTTACGGAAGAGCAAGAAGAGCGGCACCACGCGCACGCCCCACTCCTTCATCAGAGCGCGCGATTCCAAATCCGTGTCCCCCATAATCTTCACAAAAGTCACCTTGGGCAACTCCTCCGACAAACCGACAAACGTCGGGTAAATCATCTTACACGGTCCGCACGTCTTCGTGGAGATTTGCACCGCCACCAATCCACTCCCAGCCTCGGCGCTCACGGCTTCAAACTCCTCCTTATTATTCGCAAACTTGACGTTCCCATCCGTCTCACCCTCGCCCGCGCGCGCGACCGTTCTCGTCGCGCGTCTCGGCGATCGTCTCGGCGTCGGCGTCCGCCTCCCCGCCGGGACTCTCGTCGCGCTCGTCGTCTTCAAAACACTACCATTCGCACGCGCGACATCACACGCACACCAATCGTCAGTCCATCGTTCGCGTCACCCCACGACGCGCGCCCGTCGTCGTCCATCACCCCGCGATCGCGCGCCCATCATGCATCTCATTCATGCATCTCATTCATGCGTGTCATTCATTCATGTCATTCGTGAATCCATCCATCCATTCATCCATCGCGCGACCGTCCTCCATCGAGCGAATCCACGCGCATCGTCGTCGCGTCATCGCGCGCACCTCGCCGAGGACATCCTCGTCGTCGTCGTCGTCGTCGTCGTCGTGTGAACGTCGCGCGCCCGTCGCGTCGAATGCGATGCGATGCGATGCATGAATGTCCATTCGTCCGAGAATTGATGTCAATCGGATCGGTCTTTTTCGTGTCATTCTATGGACGCGTGTGCATCTATCTGTGCGTAGACGCGTGTGTCATACTTTGGGAGTGATCAAGAGGATGTGGTGTGTTTTTTGTGCACGTCTCGCGTCCTCGCGTCCTCGCGCCGTCTCGTTATCCAATCGCGTCGTCGTCGCGACGCCCGACGCGAGCGCGCGACGCGACGACGACGACGCCCACGATGACGACGATGACGACGATGACGATGCCGCCGACGACGACGACGCGCGCGATGGGAACGCGAGGCGGACGACGCGCGATGGGGCGCTCGGCGCGCCCATCGGTCCCGGGACGACCCTTCCCGACGACGACGACGCGCGCGAGCGCGAGCGCGAGCGCGGAGACCCCGCCCGCGCTCCCGTTCCGCGTCGGACACGGGTTCGATCTTCACCGTCTCGAGAGCGTGGACGAATTCCCCGATCTCAAGCTCATCATCGGTGGGATCGAGATTCCCCACGATCGAGGGTGCGTGGCGCACAGCGACGGCGACGTGTTGATGCACTGCGTCGTGGACGCCATCACGGGGGCGCTGGGATTACCGGACATCGGACAGTTGTTCCCAGACACGGATCCGAAGTGGAAGGGACAGACGAGCGATGCGTTCGTGCGAGAGGCGGTGCGGTTGATGGAACTCGAGGGGTACGCGATCGGGAATCTCGACTGCACGCTCATCGCGCAGCGACCGAAGATTTCTCCGCACAAGGATAGTATTCGGGCGAACGTGGCGAAGGTTTTGGGCGTGCACGAATCGGTGGTGAACGTTAAGGCGAAGACGCACGAAAAGGTGGATTCGTTGGGGGAGAACCGTAGCATTGCGTGCCACACCGTCATCATGTTGATTCGCGCGTGATGACGGCGTCGGCGAGCGGTTTTGTAATACTGAGCGGAGAGAGAG
>CEUM01041901.1_pt1 | contig 14047 bp, 9 predicted proteins | sample 356421 | NCBI WGS metagenome assembly CEUM01 (sample SAMEA2622716, study PRJEB7988) | marine metagenome | biome: marine biome (ENVO:00000447); feature: surface water layer (ENVO:00002042); material: "saline water (ENVO:00002010), including plankton (ENVO:xxxxxxxx)" | depth 5 m | reverse complement strand
GGGTGAGCAGGATTGAAGGGCCAACCTCCGCTCGCCGTCCCATGGCGCGCCTTCTTGAAACCGGACTCGACCTCCTCGACGCTGAAAACCCCCATGGCCTTCCCGCCATCAAGGGCTGGAACATCATCAACGGACAACTGACCGAAGCCAGCGACGGCGGTCGGTTTGAGTCCCGCAACCCGGCGAACAAGGATGACCTGCTCGGCAGCTTCCCACGCTCGACCAAGGACGACGTGCATGCGGCGCTCGACGCTGCGCATGCTGCGCTGCCCGGATGGGCCTCCACTCCGGCGCCAACCCGCGGCCAGATCATCGGCAACATGGCCCGCCTCCTGCTTGACCTCAAGGACGACATCGTTCGCCTCGAGACCCGCGAGATCGGCAAGACCCTGAAGGAATCCGGTGGCGAAGTGCAGGAAGCCATCGACACCTGCCTCTTCTTCCAAGCCGAAGGACGCCGCCTCTACGGCCAGACCGTGCACAGCGAGTTGCCCAACAAGGAACTCTCCACCTACCGCCGCCCGCTCGGCGTGTGCGCCATCATCAACGCATCCAACTTCCCGGCGGCGGTGCCCTTCTGGAAGATCATCCCGGCGCTCATCTGCGGCAACACCGTGGTCTGGAAGTCGCCCAAAGACGCCCCGCTGCTCTCCTTTGCCCTGGCCCGCATCATGCATCAGGCCGGGCTGCCCGACGGCGTCGTGAACCTCGTGCACGGCACCGGTTCCGGTGCCGGCCAGCACCTCGTCGACGCCGTCGACGAAGGCCGCGTCAACAAGGTCTCCTTCACCGGCTCGACCGGTGTGGGCAAGATGATTGGGGAAGTCTGCGGCCGCAACCTCGTCAGCTGCTCGCTCGAACTGGGCGGCAAGAACCCCCTCGTGGTCATGCCCAGCGCGGACCTTGCCAACGCCGTTGAAGGCGCGTACTGGGCGGCCTTTGGTACCGCTGGGCAGCGATGCACCAGCCTCGGGAACCTCATCCTTCACGAAGACATTCACGACGAATTCATGGAGCGTTTCATGGCCAAGGTGCGCGAGACGCGCATCGGTGACTCCCTCCACCATGAGGGTGTCCTGTACGGCCCCATGCTGTCCGAAGTGTACGCCAAGGACTTCCTCACCGGCCTTGAGATGGCCGAGCGTGACGGCGCCACCAAGCTCTGGGGCGAAGGGCGCATCACCGCCGACAACGCGCCCTCGGGCTTCGTTGACAACGCCGACGCTGGCGTCTTCATGTGGCCGCACGTCTATGCTGACGTCACCGAGGACATGGAGTGCTTCATGAACGAAATCTTCGGGCCGGTGGTGACCGTGGTCAAGGCCCGTGATTTCGATCACGCGTTGCATCTGGCCAACGCCTCGCCCTACGGCTTGTCCAGCGCCTGCTACACCAACGACCGCCTCGAAGCCTACCGTTTCAAGACGGGCATCAAGGCCGGCATGACGGGCATCAACAACTCCACCACCGGCGCAGAAGCGCACTTGCCCTTCGGCGGCGTGAAGAACTCCGGCAACGGGACGCGCGAATCCGGCATGTGGGTGATCGAGGCCTACTCGTACTGGCACGCCGTCAACGACGAACTGAGCGGCCAACTCCAACTTGCGCAGATGGACGTCGACGAAATCCACGCTGCCGAAGCGACCGTGGATTGGTCGACCCTCGCCTGAGAAGAAGCATCCTCGCAATCTCTCATTTGGCGAAGGCCGAAAGGCAGGTGGAGGCGCAGGCCTCAAAGACCCACGTGCTCACCCGCAAGCATCCCGCATGCGGGAGGTGTTAACATCGGTGAGGGCATTCGTCTCCCCGTCATCAACGGCCTTGGCCGAACCGACCGAAAAGATGCGTGGTGGGCCTCGCCTTTGGCGATGGCCTTCGCCCTGATTTTGCTCATGGTGTACACCGTTTGGCGCCTCTTCATCATGGACGGCGACATCCACTACGGCGACCACCGTGTCGTCTCCCCCATCTTCTCGCCTGACGTGCTGTACTACTCGGGCTTGACCGACTACCCTGGCTGGCTGAACTCGGCCATCCTCATCCTTTGGCTGCCCTTTGGCTTTCGTGGCACCTGCTACTACATGCGCCGCGTCTATTACCGCTCCTTCTTCGCCAGCCCCGTGGCCTGCTGGGTGGACGAGCCGGACATCAACAAGAAGATCGGCTATGCGGGCGAAAAGCGCCTGTTCATCTTCAACAACCTGCACCGCTACTTCCTCTACGCAGCCCTTGCCATCCTGCTGTTCAAGTGGTGGGACGTCGTTCACTCGATGCGCATCACGGAGTCCTTCATCCTCGACGTCGGCACCATCGTGCTCGCCACCGAATCCTTCCTCCTGACGATGTACGTCACCTCCTGCCACGCCTTCCGGCACTTGGTGGGTGGCATGCTCGACCGCTGGGACGGCGGCGTGGCGGGCTTCCGCGGTCGCTTGCACAGTTTCGTGACCAAGCCGTGGATCAACCGCAGCCATGGCTTCTGGTTCTGGACCAGCCTCGGCTTCGTCTTCATCGGGGACCTCTTCGTGATGTCCGTCGCCAACGGGACCATCCCGGAAAACAGCATTGTCCTGTTGGGAGGTGTCTGACGTGGCCAGCGTGGGATACGACGAGCACGAGTACGATGTCATCGTCATCGGCGCCGGCGGCGCCGGTCTTCGCGCGGCCATCGAATCCGCTCGCCAAGGCGCGAAGACCGCGATCATCACCAAGTCGCTGCTCGGCAAGGCGCACACCGTCATGGCCGAAGGCGGCTGCGCCGCGGCCCTCGCCAACGCGGACGACCGCGACGGTTGGAAGGTTCACTTCCATGACACGATGAAGGGCAGCAAATACCTCGCCGACTGGCGGATGGCTGAACTTCACGCCAAGGAGGCGCCCGACCGCGTGCGTGAGCTCGAGCAGTGGGGTGCGGTGTTCGACCGCACGCCCTCGCAGGTCATCAACCAGCGCAACTTCGGAGGCCACACCTTCCCCCGTCTCGCCCACGTGGGCGATTCCACCGGTTTGGAGATCATCCGAACCCTGCAGGAACGCGGCATCCACGAAGGCATTGACATGTTCACGGAATACACCGTGCGCCACCTGCTCAAGGAAGGCGACCGCGTCACCGGCTGCGTTGCCTACGGCCGCGTCAAGGGCGATTTCAAGGCCTTCTCGGCCAAGTCCATCGTGCTCGCTACCGGTGGCATCACCCGCTGCTGGACCGTGTGTTCCGGTTCCTGGGAATACACCGGCGACGGGCACGCCTTGGCCCTGTGGGCGGGCGCTGAACTGCGCGACATGGAATTCGTTCAATTCCACCCGACCGGCATGGTCTGGCCGCCCAGCGTGCGCGGCATCCTCGTGACCGAGGGCGTTCGCGGTGAAGGTGGCCGTCTCTTCAACAGCGAGATGGACCGCTTCATGTTCGACTACGTGCCGGAGATGTTCCGAGGCGATCACGCCGAGACCGAGGCGGAAGCCGACGCGTGGGTGGAGGAGGTCGTCAGCGGTAAAATCGCCACCGTGCGCCGTCCGCCAGAACTGCTGACCCGTGACGTGGTCGCCAAGGCGATCAACGCCGAGGTCAAGGCAGGACGCGGCTCACCGCACGGCGGGGCCTTCCTCGACATTTCTCACCGAGGTAAGGAAGCCATCCAGAAGAAGCTCCCTTCGATGTACCACCAGTTCATGGAACTCGCCGGTGTGGACATCAGCGAGGAGATGATGGAAGTCGGACCTACGGCGCACTACGTCATGGGCGGCGTCCGTGTCGACCCCCTCACGCAGGAATCCACCGTTCCCGGGTTGTACGCCTGCGGCGAGGTGGCCTCAGGCCTGCACGGCGCCAACCGCCTCGGCGGCAACTCCCTGTCGGACCTCATCGTGTTCGGCAAGCGAGCCGGCGAGCACGCCGCCCACCGGGCGCGCAACCTTGCCCCTCCGCCCATCGATGAAGATCAGGTGAAGGCCGCCATCGCGACCATGCTCGAACCCCTTGAGCGCGGTGAGGGCGAGAATCCAGGACTGATCTACGACGAGATGCGCGACATGATGCAGGCCAAGGTTGGCATCATCCGCACCAAGGAGGAACTTGAGGAGGCCCTCGAGGACCTCAAGGCCTTCCGGGCCCGTGCCGATGCCTGCTTCCCAGGCGCCGATCGGCGCTACAATTCGGGATGGCATCAAGCCCTCGACCTGATCAACATGGCCGACATCTCGACGGTCGCCGCCCTTGCGGCGCTGACGCGCGAAGAAAGCCGCGGTGGTCACACCCGGGACGACTTCCCCGTGCCCGACGAGGACCACTGGGGTCAACACCTCAACATCGTCTGGATGGAAGACGGTGACATCAAGGTCCGGCAAGAGCGCATTGAACCCATCCGCCAGGACCTCCAAGTCGCCCTCGACGAGGTCAAGGCGATGATCAAAGAGCGCGCGGAGCAACAAGGAGGTGGGAAGTGAATGTCCCTGAAAGGTCGAAAGCAAGCTTTCCGCGTGACCCGTGGCGTCGGCGAAGGCGCCGAGATGCAAGACTACGAGATCGAACTCGATGAAGGCATGGTCGTCCTCGATTGCGTCCACCGCATCCAGTACGAGCAAGAGCCCGAGCTGGCCGTGCGCTGGAACTGCAAGGCCGGCAAGTGCGGTTCCTGTTCCGCCGAAATCAACGGACGGCCTCGCCTCATGTGCATGACCCGCATGTCCGACGTCGTCGAGGAGACCCCGAAGGGCCAACCCATCGAGATTCGTCCGATGAAGGCCTTCCCCCACATCAAGGACCTCGTCACCGACGTCTCGTGGAATTACGAGGTGGCTCAGCGCATCGCGCCCATCCGTGGGCCAGAGGAGCCAAACTGGAAGTTCAACCAAACCGAAGCCCACCGCGTGCAGCACTTCCGCGAGTGCATCGAGTGTTTCCTCTGCGTGAACACCTGCCACGTCCTGCGCGATCATCAGGAATTCGATGCCTTTGCAGGCCCGCGAAACTTGGTTCGCCTCGCGCAGTACGAGATGCACCCGCTGGACCTTGAGGACCGCATCCCGGAAATCCGCAAGGAATTCGGTGTGGAGTACTGCAACATCACCCGGTGCTGCACGGAAGTTTGTCCAGCCGGCATCCAGATCACCGACGACGCCATCATCCAACTCAAGGAACGCGTCGTTGACCGGTACTACGACCCACTGCAACGCATTTGGCGGGCCATCACCGGCAAGAAGGTCCGGATGTGAGTGGGCTCGGCACCCCGACATGCCTAAACCGCCGAGGGAAGGTCAACCACCATGCGGCGAGGCTTGGTTGTCTTCGCTGTGCTGACCTTGTTCCTGGTGCCTTTGTGTCCGCCTTCGATGGTCGTTGGTATCACAGGCGACGAGCCCAACACTCCCTCGAGCCTTCAGAGCCTGTTTGCAGGCTTTGAGGCCAACACGGCCTCTGACGTGTGGAATCAGACGCCGTGGGTGGACGTCGCTGTCCCCGGGGAGTTTGACCTGCTCACCGTGTTGGATTACAGCGACGTGGGCGTCCTCATCAACAACAATTCAGAAGCCAGCCGCACGATTGGCTGGGCCTTTGTCTCAGCGAGGAACATCAGCGAAGACCGCGTGTTCATCTTCAACGGAAGCGACGTTCCGACCTCGGAGACCATCAACCGGGAAGCCTTCCAAACCCATTTCGAGGACCCCTTCCGCACCATGCTGCTGGAGCGCAACACCTCTTCTTCGCTGAATTACCTGGTCACCACCAAAGGCATTCCATTGCGCGTCTCAGGTGGGAACCACAAGGCCAGTTTCGACCAAGAGCTGTCCCTTGTTGGTGGCGCCTACAATTCCAGCATCGGCCAAGATTGGTGGGACACTCACAGCTACGGGCCGCTCGCCGGTGGTCCGATGGAGCGCTTCAACCGCGACGAGCAGGGCTTTTTCTTGGTGACGCGGCTGACGGGCTACAGCGTTGAAACGGCGCTTGGTCTCATCGAGAAGGCCAACGGTAGCCTCGGTGAGCGTGGCACGCACGTGCTGGATCTGGCCACCAACCGCAACGGCTCGGGCTACAAGTTCTGGAACGACGACCTCTACGTGGCCAACGCCACCCTCAACCAATCGCATGGCATCGACGTCCTCTTTGACGAGACGTCCACGTTCTTGACGAACGCGTCCAACGTGATGGGTTACGCCTCATGGGGCAGCAACGACGGCTCATGGAGCGAGAACTTCCTCCCGAACCAGGGCTTCGAGACCGCCGATGCAGCCACGACCAGCGGTCGGAAGTTCTGGGAGGCCAGCGCAGGGTCGCCTGCGGCAGGCGAGACCTTTGCATGGACGTGGAGCGACGTGAAGCACGGCGGTTCGGGGGCCATGGCCCTCGAGGTTGCGGCCAACTGCAGCCAGTTCTCCGGGGACGGAACGTCTGGTTTGCACGGGGAATTTTTCGACAACGAGGGCGGCGTGACCATTCCCAGCGGCGCGATGCCGGTCCTCATCGACCGCGAACCAGATCATGCGCGTGTGGAGGCCGACCTCGATTACGGGTCCTCTGGACAGCCCTACCCCGGCTTGGACGATCGCTTCAAGCACAACTGGGGGGCGCGTTTCTCAGGCCTTGTGGACGTGCCATGGGCCGACAACTGGACCTTCCACCTGACCAGCGACGACGGTACGGAATTGTGGATCGACGGTCAGAGCGTGGTGACGAACTACGGCATGCACGGCATGGTGGAGCGCACGGGCTGGGTGGACCTCGATGCAGGACTTCACGACTTGCGCGTTGAGTTCTACCAGGGTGGAGGGCCTCACGGGTTGGAGCTCGCGTGGTCCACGTCCAACTTGAGCAAGACACCCGTTCCGGCAAGCGCCTTTGTCGTGGACGACGCGTGGATGCCCTCAGGCGCGTCTTTGGAACACCACTGGTCCTTCGAGGACGGTTCGGGCAGCACGGTGTCCGACAGCGTGGGCGACGCGGATTTGACCGCGATTGGCATGGACGCCTCCAATTGGCGCTCCTGCGTGGACGGCGGGTGCCTCTGGTTCGATGGCGTGGACGACTACCTCGACGTTGACGTCGACGATTGGGACGGGAACTTCACGGTCAGCCAATGGGTCTGGGCCAACTCCAGCTCCCTGCCAAATTACGCCACGGTGTTTGCGGTGTCCGATAACGCAGGAGCCAACGCTTCCTTCCAGCACGCGGCGTTCAGCGGCGAGTGGCGCCTGCACAACAACCAGACCCACGCCTTTGGAGCGATTGAGGCACAACGGTGGATGCACCTCGTCACGGTGTTCGATGCTGGCGAGGTGCGCCAGTACTTCGATGGCGTGCTCGTCAACACCCACCAGCAACCGGCAGGTGCGGTGAACGAGATTGAGCGCTATCGCATGGGCGTCAACCGCGCGGGAAGCACGTATTTCGAAGGGATGATCGATGAAGTGGCCGTGTGGTCCTCGGCGCTGGAGGACTGGCAGATCACCGCCCTCAACCGCGCCGTGCTCGGCACGTGTCAACCGTTGTCCGTGGCCGGTGCGCAGGCCGCGAGCGTCAGCCAAACCTTCGATGTCCCGGAAGAACTGGACGACCACGCGTGGTTGATCTTGGCGCATGGACGTCGCTCCGGCACCGCGCACGGCTCCTTCCACGTCACGGTGGAAGGCTTGGACGCGCAGGGTGCAGTGGTGTCCACCAACGCTTCCTCACCACGGACGACGACGACGTCGTGGGAAAGCGACGTGACCCGCTTCCGCCCAGACGTTCGTGCCGTTCAACTTCGCGTGACGGTCACCCTCGACGTCGTGTCCACGTCAGTGGACGGTGCCCTGCACGTCGATGACGTGCTGCTTCGAGCCATTCGCCCTTCACACGACTGGGTCAACGGCAGCATCGCGGAGACGGCGGTCTCCACCGGCGGTCGTTCGTTCACCTGGGGCACCGGCTACGGCCAATCCTTGGTGGCCGATCTGCTCGAGGACGGCGTGTCCAGCGTCAAAGGCTACGTCTACGAGCCCTACCTGACCGCGGTCGGTTCACCTTCTGTGTTGCTTGACGCGTATGCAACGGGATACTCCATGGCCGAAGCACACGCGATGGCCAACACCCAAATCGGTTGGATGGGGGTTGTGGTGGGCGATCCGAAGATGGCGCCTTATGCTGACCTGTTCCACGATGTTCGGTTGATGGATGTGCGAACCGTGGCGAACGTTACGCAAGGCCTGAACGCCACGCTCGAGTTGATGGTTGAGAACCACGGCATGAGCGCGGCCGAAGGACGCATTGAGATCCGCGACGTGCAAGGTTCAACCCTGCTTTCGAACGTCAACCTCACCCTTCCTGCGGGCAACCTGAGCGGTTCGCGTGTGATTATGCCATTGAATTTCTCAGTGGACCGCAGCGGCTGGATCGATGTGCAAGTCCGTTACGTGGCCAACGATGTTCACGCTGAGGTGGCCACGGACGACAACCTCCTTCTCCACCGATTTTGGAGCAACGCCCCACCTGAAGTGCTCGACATCAGGTGCCTAGGGCAGAGCGCTTACCGCGGGGACAGCATCATTTGCGAGGTCGAAGCCGTGGATGACCTGAACGTGACCGACGTCCTGTTGCAGTGGTCGCTTCGGAACGACACCACGAACACCACCTCCCCGTGGGAAGAAATCGTCCTGGGGACCTCCAACGATCGCGTGTGGTGGAGCAGCCTGCTGTTGCCCATTGATGCCTCAGTGTACCCCGTGGGCTGGCTTGACCTTCGTGCCGTCGTCAAGGACGTGAGTGCAGCCACCACGGTCGTCGAATTGAAGGGTGCCATGGAGGTGCTGAATGCGCCGAGCACCTGGTTCGGACCCCACGTGGGAGGCGTCGACGCGACGCCGTGGTCCGGTATTTCCTTGCCCGCCGGTGTGCCGCTCACGGGCCTTCCACGCGATGCGACGTCGGAGGTCACCGCGTGCGTTTCTGACTTGGATCACGACCGTGTGCTCGAGGCTCCCTTGCTGAGCGTGGAACGAAAAGACGGCACAGCGGTGCTCCTCGATGTTGAGCTGCTCGGTGAAGTGGCCGTGAATCCGAGTTTGGTCTGCACCGCGTGGAACTTGACTTTGCCCAACGGACTGCCCCTTGAGGACGTGGACCTGGTCGTGACCGTGGCCGAGGAAGAACGTCTGCGTCGCCGCTTCGTGATTGGAGACGCAGCACCGACCGTCACCCTCGCGTTGCTTGATGAACAAGGATCGCCCCTTGAACGGGCCATCGGTGACGGCTCGGAACGTTTGCACATCACCTACGCTGACGCAGACGATGCCGGCACGGGCGCCGTGGGCGACCTCGTCGTGTCTTGGCCCGGTCAAGCAGCACGTGTTCTCCCTGTGCAGATCGAAGCCGGCGTCCAGCACACCGTGGTCGCCCTTGAGGTTCCGACCAATCCCCTTGAGGAGGGAACATTGAGCCTTGACGTGGCCCTTACCGGCGCGCACGGTGCCCCTGCAAGCGCCATCCTCGAGCGTGATGTGGTGCTGACTCCACCTGTCATCGACATGGCCGTGTTGTGCGACGAACGCGGTGAGGCTGAGGAACTTCGGTTTGGGATGGAGGTCTGGTTTGGGGCGCGCGTCATCAGCACCCGTCCTTTGCAGGAGACGGTGGTGACCATCGAACAGGAGGGTTGGCGTTCGACCGCCCCTGCGTGGAATGAAGGCGACACAGAAGCATCCCCCTCGGCAGCATGCGCCGCTCAGGTGCCCGATGACGAACATGCGCGCTGGTTCCGTCTTCGTCCGGACAGCGCCTTTGTGAACGGTGAAGCAAGTGTAGGCCTACGCGCCACCGACATCGACGGCGCGAGCAGTCGAGCCTTGCTCGATTTGATCCTCCGCCACGCCCCTCCCGTCATCAGCAACGTCACGGTCAACAGCACCGGCACGGCTGGGGATCCAGTGACCTTGAGCGCAGCCTTGACCGATTTGGACGGCGTGTTGGGCGTCGTGTGCCGATTGACGGTCCGTGACGGAGCTGGAAACATGGTGCATGACGAACCCGTTCGCGTGGTGGCGTTCACGGAGGAAGAAGCCACCATGAGCGCGACATGGCTCTCCTTGGGTTCAACCAATGGGACCTTGGTGCAAACGCTGCGCTGCATTGACGTTGACGACGAGGTGGACGAGGTGGGGGTGGCCGTGAACCTGACGGCCGCCAATCGCACACAGGAGGACGACCAGACTGGGGGTCAGAAGGAAGCTGAAGCAGACGGCCTTCCAACCTGGGCTTTCCTCGTCCCGTTGCTGGTGGTGGTGCTGCTCGTCACGGCCTTCGCCCTTCGCTCAAAGAGCGAAACCGAAGAGCTGACCGCCGATCTTCGCATGAATCAAGCCGATGAGGCCGCCCTTTGGGATGAAGAGGTCGCCCAGACGCCTGCCGAACTGAAGCGTCCAGACGGCTGGACGGCTGAGCAGTACGCCACGTGGCTCACTGGGCCACGTCCAGAAGGCTGGAGCGAAGAGGCTTGGACGGCCTTTGTCCAAGAGCAGTTGCCCCTCAACGTCTGAACGTGTCCGCAGTCCCCCATTGCCATTCGGAATGGGGTACTGCGTCCACTATGGGGCGCAGTAAGCCGTTTGTTCGGAGAAATGGTTATATCCTGTCTGTGCAAACGACCAACTGGAGGAATACCTCATGGGAGATAAGAAGTACTTCGTGCTGATGGAAAACGGAAAGGATACGAGCCAAGTGTTCGCGAGCAAGCAACCGCGTGGCGCGGCCCTCAAGGCTGCGACCCGCGGACACACGGACATTCGCCTGCGCGAGCGCGGGACGAAGCGTGTGCACGTGTTCACGGGCTCGATCTCGATGGTCGACAAGCCCGCAAACGGCCCCGCTTGGCTGCCTGACAAGATCAAGAAGGCCAACGTCAAGAAGCAGGGCATCGAGCACCTCGACTGAGGTCCTCATCCGCTTTTCTGCGACATAACCCTCAGGGTCGGCCGCCCTCCTCGCGCTGCGGCGCGGGGACGGGCCCCATTTCCACACCTCATATGTACTCGTGCCTTTTCGGCCGTCCATGGCCGAACTCTACATGGCGCGAACTTGCCGGCATGGCGTCCTTCGCGTGGTCGGTGGCGAACCATGGCACCACGACGGTGACGTGCTCATCACCCCCGCCAACAACAGGCTCTCCGGCCGCGAAGGCATGGATGCTCGCATTCACGCTGAAGCTGGCGAAGAAATGACGCAGGCCACCCGGCAAATCTGCCTGGATCAGCGCAAGATCAACGCCCCTCCGTGTGCGGTGACCACCAACGTTGTGACGAGTCCCTTCGCCCTCAGCGACCGCTACAAGCACGTGATTCACGCTGTGGGGCCGGATTGCCGCCGTCCCAACCAAGACGAGCGCCGACGGGAACTGTTGCCAGAAACCTACGCCAACATCTTCGAGACCATCAGCGAAATGGGCGATGTCCGTCGAATCGTCTCACCTCCCATCTCCATGGGCGTGTTTGCTTATCCACACCGAGAAGGTGCAAAGTTGACCCTCGACATCATCCTCGGCAAGCTGGACGGTGAGGAAGACCCCGGCTTCAACGAGTACATTCTCGTGGTCAAAGATCGGAACTTCATCATGAACATGCGGACGGTGTACCGCGAAAACGAAGACCAATTCCCCGGTATGGACACCACGACGGCCTGAGGTGCGCACGTGGTGGTTCTGGCCGACCTTGTCGAGGCCAGCCTTGCAGGTCGAGCGTCCTACGACCGGGCCGTCCTGATCGGAACCAATTCCCGAACGCTGCTCTCCGCCTTGGAACGTCTTCCAGCTTCGATGCCTCGTGCTGTGTTGACCAGCCAGCGTACGGTAATGGAAGCCGTGCAGGCTTCAGGTCAGCCATGCACCTTGCTCGAGCAACGGCTTACATCACAGCGCCTCGGTCTCCTGACGCACCTCCACGACCTGATTCTGCAAACCGTCGGGGAGCATCTTGCTTCACGTGAGGAGCGCTATCTGGTCGTCCTTGCCGATCCCATCGAGGGCGTCTTGGACGTGGACACGGGCTCCCTTGATTCGCACAGTTTGGTCACGCTCGCAGAGGAAGCCGAGGTGGATCTCGACGTCCTGACGGCGGCCATCGGCTTGGCACGCACCATCGCGGACCGTGGTCGCGAAGGCCATGCCATCGGTGCGCTGTTCGGCATTGGAAGCCTACCGTCGATGCGTCGGCATTCGAAGGCGCTGGTCCTCAACCCGTTCAAGGGTCACCCCGTGGCGCGACGTGACATCCTTCGTGAGGAGACCCACGAGACCATCCTCGAGTTTGCCTGGCTCGACGGAGCGATCCTGTTCAACCGAGCCGGCGTGGCCAGCGATGCAGGACGGTACATCCAGGTGACGACCGACGTCCCCCTCCACTCAGGAGAAGGAGGTCGGCATTTGGCCGCCAAGGCCCTGTCGATTCAAGCCGCTGCGCTCGCCATTTGTGTCTCGAGCGGGGGGCGCATTAGCGTGTACTGGCGTGGCCGAACACGGTACAGCATTCAGGTCAGTTGACGCCTTCCATGCGGGTCACGGCCTCGGCCATGCTCAATTCACCTCGTGCGACCTCAAGGGCGAGCGAGGACGGAAGCGTCAGGCGTCCATCCGTCCATTCACGGCTCCGACGTTGCACGTCACGCACCATGCCGTCCCACCGTGGGTCGTCCGGAACGAGGCCCATGGCACGGCCTCGAAGGCGATGAATTCGGCGGGCGGCTCCAACGTGATCGTGCCTGGCCAAGCCCTTGGACGTCCTTCGTTCGTCGACGAGTTCGATGGCATGGCTGGTGTCGACAAGGTCCCTGAGGATCTTGTTGCGCACGCCTGGGTCGCCGTCGCCCACGCGCACCAGCACCGGACGGTCGTCGTGAGCTTGGCTCAAGGCGTCAACAAGGTGACCCACGTCGTCAGGTCGGTCAAGTTGCTTGGCCCCTTCCTCACGTCCATCAACGGACCACACCACGCCAGGGCGAGGCCCTGGATCGATACCGACCACGACCCTGCGCTGACGCGTGCCCTCTGCGCTCCCCCGCAGTGCCTTGGCCAAATCGGCCTCGAGGTGGTCTGCTCGGAGGCCGGTGGCGCCGTCTTCCGCCTCGTGAATGGTCGTCAACACCACCTTCACGTCGTGTGGCACGGCTTCGCCGGATTCGAGGTGGCACGGACGATGCCCACGTTCGCGAAGCAGCACCAGCACACGGTGCACCCACGTGAAATCAGCGCTTCTCACGCCGATTCGTGCCACGCTTCGGCCACACGGCTCAGGGATTTGAAGCACGTCCTGTCACCCTGAATCTTCGGACATCATCAAAAACCCATGACAGCGTTCTGCGGGTATGGGCACGGGCAGCGCGTACGAGCGTGAACTCCTCCATGTGTTGGCAGGTTCAGCCGATGGCGTCGACGCCGTCACCCGTTCGTGCACGCCCGAAGAACGCGTCCGCATGCGTTCAATCATCGAGGCTCCCTTCCTGGTCGTTCGAGCCCCGGGAAGCGGAACCGAAGGCACGGGAGATTTGCTCGTTCTTCGAGGCGATGCGGCCTTCCCCATCGAGGTGAAGTGCAGCAAAGACCGCAAGTTGTACCTCTCAGGGAGGACGCTGGATCAGCACGATGCGCTGGTGGCCACCGGTGAGCGAACCGGCTTGATGCCCCTCTATGCGTATCGGCTTAAGGGGACCCGTGGGGATTCATGGCGCATCTTCCGCGTGAAGACCTCGCACGTCAGCGGCCACATGGAACGCTTGGTGGCGCATGTGCCGCTGTTGCCGTTAACGGCCCGAGGGCGCCCTCACCTCGATTGGGATGAAGGCCTTCCACTGAACCGCTTCGTGCACTTGCTCAGCACCTTTGCGGCGAGGAAGCCCTCCTCCGTCTCCACAGGACTGACCACGAGCGCAACGCTCGAGGGCGGGACGACCATGGACGTCGTGGCCTCGTTGATGCGTGCCCGCACCGTGTGATGCTCCGCAGAATGAGAGGGTACCGACGCGTGAACTGTCTGTACTGAGGGTGTCGCAAGGGGTTTTGAATCAATCAAATGGCTTTGTGCCGAGGAA
>CEUM01013891.1_pt1 | contig 14072 bp, 14 predicted proteins | sample 356421 | NCBI WGS metagenome assembly CEUM01 (sample SAMEA2622716, study PRJEB7988) | marine metagenome | biome: marine biome (ENVO:00000447); feature: surface water layer (ENVO:00002042); material: "saline water (ENVO:00002010), including plankton (ENVO:xxxxxxxx)" | depth 5 m | reverse complement strand
AAGATAGACCAAGCACGATTGATGATCTCAGAGATTGGGCTATTAAAAGATTGGAATTACATTTGAAGCGAGCCATAGGGGAAGAGAAAATCTCTTGGGAGAAAAACCCGAGAAAATCAGGTGTATGGGAAGATGGAGTGGATTTTGAGACCTGTATACAAATGTGCGTGCAATCACTTGAGTGGCATTTGCAAGAGGTGTCTAGGTGCCTTGAGGAAAAGCCAGAGGATGTTATTCAATCTTGGAGGAACGGGGATAGAGAATACTGGCCAAGTCCAGATGGTTATCCATATCAATTCGATTCCAACAATCCGCTTTCCGGGGATGGCGAATTAACGGTTTCAGAGGCTTGGGCTATTGTCAGACCGTGGTTTGTAGATCCAAGTGCAGAGGATTTTGCGATGAATGCTGTAATCCCTGAACATTTCTTCATGGGCGAATATGACTTAGTTTACAGATGGGACGGCAAAATCAAAATTGTTGATTTAAAAGCAAGTACAGGCAATAATTTCAGGTCAGAAGATTATGTGAATCAAATGCAAATGTACGCTATGTTATGGTGGGCAACTCACGGCAAAAAACAGGTCCCTGATGATTTAGAAATATGGTATGTTGGAGCAGGCAAGAGAAAACAAATACCAGTGCCCGAAATTCAACATTTGGATTCGATGTATCTTGATTTACAAAAAATGTGGACTCAGATCAAAGGTACAGAGATATCTATCGCAGACTGTCCACCAAACCCGAAACCTCTAAGGAAATTTTTGAAAGGTGGCGTTGATGATGGCGAGGATACAATGGGCAGATGTGATGTTTGCGAATGGAGTATGCTCTGTCCAAACGGAGGCAGCGATGACGAATATCCCGAAACGGGGGCTATCCAAATTCCAGGTAAGTCAAATGCGCTCAATGTTGAAGATATAGGTGATTTGAATCCAAGAATATCTGTTGTAGCAGAGGTTTTCAATTATATTGAGAATGATAGTAAGCCGCCATTCATCCGTGTAAAACAAGGAAGCCACTTCGCGAATCTTCAATTCAATGATAATATTTGGAAGAATATATCGAGTAAACTAGCAACCAAAATTCAGAAAGGAAGCATCCTACTTGTAGACGGAGTGTGTCCATCAGCAAATTGGAAAGGAGAAGTTTCATTGAAATTTGACCCTCATTCCAATTTAGAAATCGTCGATAAATCAGAACCACAGAGAGATTCGATAACATCGGGATCTCCAAGGGTAGATGTCTCTGGTAGGATTGCATATTTTACAGAAAAAAGTGGAGTCAATGCTAGAGGTGAGTGGAAAAGGAAAGGAGTCGTCATTCTCAACGATAAGGGTAAGATTCAAATTGAAGGTTGGGATAATCAATTCCCAGCTACTCTTGAGGTAGCTTCTCCGGGAGATGAGGTGATAGTTACGAATCTCGCACTTGAGACTTGGGCTGTATTGCTAAGGGGCAATTTGACAAAGTTCAGCGATGCATTCATCACAAGACGATGGAATTGAGTTTCATCCACCGGAAGCAACGCTTGTGACTAATAGTACCAAATCATCCTCCAATTGCGTAGAGTGAGGAAGAATGTTATCTTGATAACTCACTACAACCATCGATTCGGGTATGTTAGCCTTTGCGAGTGCTTTTCTAATTGTTATCGGGTTCTCGGACTCAATTGTTTCATCATATCCTGATCCCTGAAACGTGATTCGCATTGGTCAACGCAGTAACATCATGCTTATGACCCAAACCCATTGAGTTTTACACATAGCCGAGATCGCATAGCCCGGTATTGCGGTGGATTCGAAATCCACTGTCTCCACGACGCGGGGGTTCGAATCCCTCTCTCGGCGCCTCACATATAGGATGCATCGTGCGAATTGGTCAACTCTTGGACCATATCTGCGGATTTTCCACTGCTGCGGTTTTTTATTTTTTCAATCAGTGAACTTTCGGTAGAATCATCCCAATCAAGATCTAGTGACCACCACTGGGATATTTTGTGTAATAGTCTATCGCTTGCTAGAGTATCTGCACTAGTGCCAATAGTTGTTGCAATTGTTAAAGCTGAATTTATTCCGTAAATAGGTCCCATTGAAGCCATAAGTGCAGCCATGCCTATAGCACCTGCACTAGGTTCATCTCTGCGCACATCTATTCCTTGGGACTCCAAATCGATTCTGTACCCAGATGTTGACGGAACAACAAATACATCTTTTCTGTTTGGTTCACTTGCCATTCCAGCAAGAACGAGCAATTGTTCAGTTTTCTTCTGAAGTCTTCCGAGTATGAATTGTGTAAGTTCAAATTGTTCTGGTGGGTTCAGGGGTTGATTTTCTCCTGAAATTAGAAGGATAGTTTTTGATTTTGATTTCACCATAGAAATATCTAGGTGCGGGGGTGCAATTAACCCATCATTGTCCAAAGTAGCGTGTGGAGGAAAACCAGAATTTAGGATTCTTGCGATGGGTTCGCAATCCATTCCTTCTCGTATTTGTTGAACGGCTTTTTTTCCAACATCACCAACTCCTGGTAACGCAAACAATGTGATATCAGATTTTGGTATGCTTGCATTTTCTCCATACCAATCGATAATCGATGCCATGAATATCTAAACCATTTTTGGGGGAGTATAATGCTTGGGGTAAGGGATTGAATCTAAGCAATGATTTGGTAACCAAATCGTATTCCCCGTGTTCATTCTTCTTCAGTCATATCAGGTAATGTTGGTAGTTTTTGTGACCAACCCTCGCCTTCAACGCCTTCGAGTCTTCTACGATATTGCGCGTGATGGTCTTCTGGAGACCATTTTATGGGTGCAGCTGCCCTTGCTGTGCCACCACATTTGTGACATTTAGTGGATAAAGTCCACGCACCACAATCTTGACATTGGTTAAGCAGTTGCTTTCCCATTTGATCACTACTCTCGCCAAACCTCGGCTTCTCCGCCTTCTTTTATGATGAAATCAGTGGTGGCTTGGGTTGCCTTTTCCCATATTTCTTCAGCCGTTTTGAAATCTGGTGCCTTCAATTCAATTCTGTAATTAGGAGATCCATCATAGAAACATTCTACGCTAATTTCTTGCTCTTCGTTACTGAATGACTCGGCAGCTAGTAATGCATCTCTTACAATTTCAACCCCATTTGTATTCTCGGATTTCAATTGGAAATTGCCTCTTATCTCAACGAATGGCGGAACGATATTTTCAACAGCAATTTCGATGAATTGTGGTACCCAATCATCATCATACCCTGCATCTGCCATAGCAGTTTCGTTCATGGCTGCTTCTTCAAATGCTGAATATAGGCTAGTGAAGGACATTGCAAGTTCTTCTTCGGTTTTCTGTAATTTCTCTGCAGACCAAGACAATTGTTCTGACATGACCTTGAGAAGTTGTTTTGCTCTTTGCTCGTTCTTCCATTCTTGAAGCCGGTTTCTTCTGCGTTCTTCTGAAACTGATTTTAATGAAAGTTCAATTGATGTTCCATCTTTTCTTACTCCAATCGTTTTACAGATTACTCTTTGTCCTTCTCTAACGACTGATCTTATGTTTTTGACCCAACCTGAGGCAATTTCTCCGATGAAAATGAAGCCTTCGAGGTCATTGTATTCATCTAGTTTGACATAAGCACCATTTTTCTGTACCTCAGAAATTGATGCAACAACCAACTCTCCTTCATCAGGTCGAGATTTGGTATCGGAGTTTGCCATGGAGGAATTCCTCCATCACTCTAAGACTTCTACTACAGTACAACCGACCAAATCAGGCTTACCGCCTTGTGGCTTAGTTAGGGTTGCTCCACAAACTGAGCATGAAATTACTATATTTGCTCTAGAGAAAATTGTTGTTTCGTTACCGCAATCTTTGCAGGATACTTTTAGGAATGAGTTAGCCATAATTTTTCACCTCAGTTGTCGACAAGTTCGAATTTCTTTGCTCTTTGGCAAGGTGCGTAGTGAGCCTTTCCAGTTTCAGTGCATCTGTATAAAACATTCACTCTTCTAGTTGGTTTTTCTCTGCCATCCGGCTTTGGTCTTGGGAAACCACGGTAACCTTTCATTACCTTTCTGAATCTCCTCTGACCCCAGCGAAGTTCGCTTGCAGGCTTCTTTTTTACACGCTCAACGGTGTGCAATGTGTGTTTGCCTGCAGATGGGCTGTAACGCTTTACTTGACGTGGTCTCTTTACCATAGTAAGCACCTCTTGGACATCAACCCCACTAACGTCCTGTATTTATGGGTGACGGCTGGTTTTTGGGGTCAAATTTTGCCGACATCTATCGATTTCTATGGTTATATTCAAGTTATTGATGTAAATGTAGGAGCATGGACGACCTGATAAGGGCAGCATTGCTGTTCTGGCTCCCAATAGGGTTTTTTGTCCTAGGTATTTTCTTCTACTTGTCGAGAGATAGTAATTTAACAAAGAAATTGGGTGCGGTTACTTCAATTATTTCTCTATCTTTATTCTTGATATCTCCTTTTACCGTTCCTCAATCCCCTTCAACAGAATTAGCTCAACTTTCATGGTACATTTTGCCAATTGCGTTACTTCTTTTTTCTGGTTTGTACATGACATCTTTTTCTGGAAATGTTGTAGTTGGGAAAATTCATTCGAACTACAAATACATCGGAATTTCTTTGATTTTTGTCTGTATTTTTGCTTTGATTCTTTTGCAATTCTTTTCGCTTGCACCAAGATTTCCAGATTCCACGGGTCAAATCAACAAGTATTGGTTGATTTTTTGGCCTACTTTCTTGATCTCCGGTATCGGATTAAGTGCATTTGGTTTTGTTCTCGCAGAGAATAGGAAAGCAATGTCGATTTGTATTGTTTTTTTCATAGGAATGTTCATTGTTTCTAGTGCGATAGATGGTGCTGAAATTTCTTCACAAATGTTCCGGGAAATCTTGTGGTTGGCTGGAGCTGATTTACTTGGATTATTGGTAGGGGGTGTTTTGTCCATCGCAGTCTTTGCCTTGGTTATTTTCGCATATGAGAGGAATCTTCAGAGTCCCCCAGAGATGGATGAGCCAACAGAACAAGAATGGTCGATCATTAGGAAACACCTAACTTCAAACTTGGAGGTGAATGAAGATGAATAGGAAGGTTCCGATGCTTGGAGCAATTGTTGCTCTGTTCCTTTTCCCTGCTCTCATAATCTCTATTGTAGGATTTAGCCTGCCCGAACAAGGTGATGCTCCATTCAAGAGATTTGCAAATTCCTTACTAACATCATATTCGCTTGTAACCTTATTTTTGATAGCAAATATGGTATTTTATGCAGACAGTAGGCATAAACCTCTGTCCCCAATAGTTGGGATGCTATTATCTCTAAGTGCAGGATTTATTGTAGCCTATCTGATTTTCTCTTCAGGAGAAATTATGTATGAACAAAATTCATCTATTAGGGCCCAAATTTTTTCTAACATTGTACGATTAGTGGTAACCTTAGCCTCTGTTTTATCTGCAGGATTAATCGTTGTTGGGGTTGGCTTTTCATTTATGATGAACAAAGATGGTACTGATAATACAGATCCAAACCAATAATAGTGCAATCCAATCAACACCCGTTTATTTCATAAAGGGGAGGTAGGTCGCAAGCCTGTTCGGTGATAGCATGTCTAAGGGTACTCCGTCAAGAGGAAAGCGTCAGAAGACAACCCACATTCGATGCCGTCGCTGTGGAAGAAATTCCTTCCACAAGCAAAAAGGAGTTTGTTCCTCATGTGGTTATGGAGCAACGGCGAAAATGCGCTCCTATTCATGGGCTAAGAAGACTCACCGCCCAAAGGCTTGAGCATAAAAATTCATCAAAAGGGCTACAAAGTACCTTCGTCTAGATGTGCTGAGGCAATCCTATGTGTGGAATAATCGGTATCGTTGGTGCCATAGGAACTCACATCAATCAGCACCTCTATGATGGACTTACTGTATTACAACACAGAGGACAAGACGCAGCGGGAATAGTTACTGAGTACGAAGGGAAATTTCACCTCAGAAAATCAAACGGTTTAGTTTCTGACATCTTCAGAGAATCACACATGAAGAGATTGCTCGGACACATCGGTGTAGGGCACGTAAGATATCCAACAGCAGGTTCATCTTCAAGGGCGGAAGCTCAACCATTTTACGTCAATTCTCCCTATGGAATTGCATTTGCTCACAATGGTAATCTGACCAACGCCAAAGAGTTAGAAGATATCTTGGTCAACGACTACAATAGACACGTTAACACCACAAGCGATTCCGAATTATTGTTGAATATATTTGCAGTTGAATTGACAAAGAAAGTCAAGAATTTCAAGATTCAAGGCGCTCCTCATTTAGATGTATCTCACGTTTTTTCAGCGGTTAGGTCGATCAATGAAACCATCACTGGAGGGTATGCGTGCATTGGTATGGTAGCTGGGTACGGTCTAGTGGCATTCAGGGATCCATACGGAATCAGACCACTTATTTTTGGAAAGAGGGAACACAACGGTTCAACTGAATGGGTTGTAGCAAGTGAATCTGTTGCTATTACTGCTTTAGGCTTCGAGGTCGTAAGAGATGTCAAGCCAGGTGAATGCATATTCATTTCCAACTCAGGACACTTATTTTCCGAGCAATGTGCAGAGCCAAAACCACATTCACCATGTATATTCGAGTATGTTTACTTCGCAAGACCGGATTCTGTAATCGATGGAATTTCTGTGTATCAATCAAGACTAAATCAAGGAGAAATTTTGGCTGAGCAAATTAAAACTAATTATCCCGATCTAGAAATTGATGCTGTGATTCCGATTCCAGACTCTGGAAGAATTGCCGCACTTCAACTGGCTAAATCTCTAGGAGTTCCGTACAGAGAAGGTTTCGTCAAAAATAGGTATGTTGGAAGGACTTTTATTATGCCGGGTCAGGCGTTAAGAGAGAAGTCAGTCAGAAGAAAACTGAATGCGATACCAGATGAATTTAGAGGAAAAAAGGTATTGTTAGTAGATGACTCAATTGTAAGAGGCACTACGAGTGAGCAAATCGTTGAAATGGCTAGAGATGTTGGTGCGCAAAAGGTGTACTTCTGTAGTGCAGCACCTCCAGTTAGGTATCCCAATGTATACGGTATTGACATGCCGGCTAAGTCAGAATTTATTGCAGATAACAAGTCAATAGAAGAAATTAGGCAGGCGATTGGTGCAGATGAACTATTCTATCAATCATTAACAGATCTCATTCATTCAACATCCAATGCTACGGATAATCCTCCTGCAGGGTTTGACTCTTCATGCTTCGATGGGATATATGTAACCGGTGAAGTATCAGAGGAATATCTATCAAAATTAGAACAAGCAAGGAATGATTCAGCAAAACAGAAGAGAAATTCTGATGCTGAAGTCTTAGATATCCATAACGATCAGCAATAAGGCGTGTGCTCAGGTGTCTGAAATTCATTGGGTCATGAGGTTCGGCGAACTCACCTTAAAATCAAGAGTGGTTAGAGGTAAATTTCAGAATCAATTGAAGAGGAATCTTCACCACCTGGCTGATGATTTTGATGTAAGGATTAAATTAAAGATAATCAACCATAATTTCCATATTTTTTCAGAAGACCCTGTGGAAAAGGTTGAAGATTTACTTTGCCATTTATTAGGCGTGGTTGCTATAGATAGAATAAGAGTACTATGTGACAAGGTTGATGAAAAATTAGTTTCAAAAAATATTCTTGATTCTGACAAAAATTTTGGTAAGAATCGTTCGTTTGGAGTGAGAGTGAGAAGAGTCGAAAAGAATCCATATCATTCGAGTCAATCGATGGCTAGGGCTGTTGGAACAGAAATGCAGAATCTAGATTCAAGCCTGTCTGTGAATTTAACAAATCCAGATTTTTGGGTGCGATTAATCATGGAGCCACATAGGGTGAGTATTGTTGAGAATCGACTTCAGGGATGTGGAGGGCTTCCTTCAGGAAGTCAAGGAGATGTGCTTGTGAGAATTAAAGATGAGCAAGACATGCTTGCTGGTTTTTTATTGATGCGCAGGGGAACTAGATTAATACCAATTTTAGATAGTGATGAGAAGTACGTTTCAATTCTAAAGAAATACGATCCTTTCCTTGGGGATAGGTCAAAGGCAAAGACGACAAGTGGTTCAAAATTTACTAGACCTGCATGGGGATATTATGGAATGTCGTTAGAAGAGGTAAAACCATTTGTAAAACAACCAACTGGTGCGATAAAAACTACTCCACTTTCTTCTCTTGACCCTCTATGCGGATGGACGGAGGAGGAAAAATCAGCGATTATCTCCCATATCTACCAACCAAGCCTCTATTCTCCAGAAATTGACTCTAGCGTTTGGATGAACGATTAATGAGTTTGCTTTTTCACTTGTTACGCTTGGGCGTTGCATGGTCACAACTCCGAAGACGATAGATTGTTTCTTCCAAGAATCAATGGTTACAGCAATTGAAATTGCGACACATGGAGATAAACTAGCAATCGGCAGGGTTGATGGCAGCTTGTCAATTCATCAAACACTAGACAAATCAATTTTGTTCGAACACGAGTTTGATTCTAAGATAATCGCTCTCAAATTCAAGAATAATGATTTGAGAGTAGCCACAGAAAACGGGGGCATTTGGCTTATTGCCGATGGGAAAGTGAATGAAGCATTTACTTTTGAAAATGGCTTGTTATCTTCTCAAATAGATGCATCAGTTGTAGGTATAGATAGCTTGGAAAATCTCCATGTCTTCACTATGGGTGAGGATATTAATCTCGGAGAATACAATAATTTCACCAAAAGTCTCACAGGTATGCTTGCCTCTAACGCAGAAGGTGAAGTAGTCAACTTTTCACCAAGTGGAGATATTGTTTGGAAAAGAACCTCGACAGATCAGTATGGAGATCAGATTACATGTTTAGAACATTCGGGTAATCTCCAACTTATCGGAAGAGAGGGCTCATCTGTTTCTGAACTACCTTCCTATCAGTTGGAAATTCATGATGAAAATGGTCTAAAACATACTATTGATTTTACCAGGCCTGTAACCTGTGCACGAATTTTAAGTCAATTTAAGGAGGATTATTTTGCAGTAGTGGGAGATTTTGATGGGCAACTATACACAATTTCGGAATCAGGGCAAAAGAACAAATTTGCAAAATTGAAGTATCCAGCATTCCATATCATCGATCTTATCGATGGAGTAATGGTTGCTTCCTGGTTCAATCTTCAATCTTTTGATTATCAAAATGGTGAACTTCAATGGACCGTTGAGCACCTTGGTATAACCGACTATGTCTCAGTTTCAACAAATAGAAAAGTCATAGCATTTGCTGGAGAAGATCAGAATGATTGGACGGGAAGCGAGCCAGTTGGATTGATAAATTTAGAGAATGGATTGATTGAACTAGACAAAAGTGAATTGACGCTTTGGGCATCAAAAGAAATAATTCCTGAATATAACGACGACCAATCAATTTACAAGAATTTGGAAGATGTTGAAGAACTTGCAGGCGATGTCGAATCCTCATTCAAAGTCGAAGATATCTCTGGTTCCTTATTAGACGCCCTTAACTCAGATACTGAGAATGAGAACTCCGATGATAATGAGGAGATTTTTGAAATTGATGATTTGCTTTCGGAAATCGATGAAACCAATTCGCTAAAAGCTCAACCACAGGCAGTAGTAAGCGAGGACATTATTGCACAATCAAAAGATGATGGCACTGCTGTAGTCTTACTCGACGGTTCGGAATCAGTTGATCCTCATAAACAGATTAAGGTCTGGAGATGGCTAGATTCAAATGGCAACGAGATTGCTTCAACCCCGAAGGCCAAGGTTAAGTTGAACAAAGGTTCATACAGATTCACTCTCGAAGTATATGATGATGAACACCGGATGTCAAGTGACAGTTTGAGTGTTCAAATCAGGTGATAGCATGCTCATTAAAGCGGTTTTAGGTGGGGGTTGCTTTTGGTGTCTAGATGCTGGAATGCAAAATCTGAAGGGAGTGGAAAAAATTCAGCCTGCTTATGCCGGTGGACCCGAAAAAAATCCAAATTACAAACAGGTTTGCTCTGGCAAAACAGGACATGCTGAGGTCGTTGTAATCGACTTTGATGCCACTGTTTTGAGTTATGAAGATTTACTTCGTTCATTTTTCTCTATACATGATCCAACACAACTAAACAGACAAGGGAATGATATCGGTCCCCAGTATAGAAGCGTGATTATGCCTTCCGACATTGAACAAGAAGAGGTTGCAAAGAATGTGATGGATGAAATGTCAGATTATTTTGAAAAACCTATAGTCACTACAATTGAGCAGGCTACAAATCTAACAATCGCCGAAGAATATCATCATGATTATTACAACAAGAATCCTCATGCTGGTTATTGTTCTTTTGTAATCGCTCCAAAATTAGCCAAATTTAGACAGAAGATGTCACATCTAATTGAGTAAATACCAGGCCGAGAGGTTCAATACTCTCCGACTTTGGCATTGTAACATGGTGAACAATGTCGTTACCCCGCCTAAGCCTAGCAATGAACCTATTTTGGGTTATGCTCCAGGAAGCCCAGAGAGGGCTGCAGTCCTTGCTGAGTATGAACGTCAATCGAAGATTGTGGTCGAAGTGCCATGCATAATCAACGGTGAAGAGATTTTTACTGGTAATGTGGTTGAGCAGGTAATGCCTCACGACCACAAGCATGTTATTGCAAGGGTACATCTTGCTGGCGAGAAGGAGATTAAGGCAGCGATTGATGCTTCACTAGATGCTCATGAAATGTGGTCATCCATGGCTTGGGACTCGCGCGCAGCAATATTCCTAAAATTGGCGGAAATGATTGCCGGACCTAGAAGAGCTGAGATCAACGCAGCCACCATGATGAATCAATCAAAAACAGCTCACCAGGCTGAAATCGACGCTGCGTGTGAGTTAATTGATTTCTTAAATTTCAATGTATATTATGCAAGAGGAATCTACGAGGATCAGCAACCTCCAATTTCACCAAAGGGTGTATGGAACACTGTAGAAGTTAGACCACTTGAAGGATTTGTTTTTGCGGTTACACCATTTAATTTCACTGCCATCGGTGGAAATCTACCAACGGCTCCAGCAATTATGGGTAATACTGCAGTTTGGAAGCCATCTAGAAATTCATACTTGTCCAACTATCTGCTGATGAAAATGATGGAAGACGCTGGACTTCCTCCAGGTGTAATCAACTTCATTCCTGCTAAGGCAAGTCAAGCAGGAGATATCTGCATGTCACATAAAATGCTTGCAGGAGTGCATTTCACAGGCTCAACAGGCGTCTTTAGAAACATGTGGAAGACCGTTGGAGACAACATTGCAAATTATCTCAACTATCCAAGAATTGTTGGAGAAACAGGTGGTAAGGACTTCATCATTGCCCACCCTGAAGCAGACGCACAAGCGGTTAAAATAGCAATGATTAGGGGTTCTTTTGAATATCAAGGACAAAAGTGCAGTGCTTCATCAAGAGCATACATTCCACAATCAATGTGGGATGAAATAAAAGATGATTATGCGGCTGAAGTTAGTAAAATCAAGGTTGGAGATGTGAAAGATTTGTCCAATTTCTTAGGGGCAGTAATAGACAAGAAATCATTTGACAACATCAAAGGATACATTGACAGGGCTGCTGCTGAACCAGGATGTTCTTTCGTCACAGGGGGAACATATGATGAATCGGTTGGATATTTTGTGCAACCAACGACTATCCTTTGTGAAGACCCTAATTGGGAAAGCATGGTTGAAGAGATATTTGGACCAGTTCTAAGCGTTTATGTATTCCCTGATAATGAATGGAAACAAACTCTGGAACTGGTTGATAAAACTTCAGAATATGCTTTGACAGGTGCTATTTTCGCAAGAGATAGAAGAGATATTGAATATGCTTCAAAGAAATTGAAATACGCTGCAGGAAACTTCTACATCAATGATAAACCAACAGGCTCTATTGTTGGACAACAACCATTCGGCGGTGCAAGAGGAAGCGGTACAAATGACAAAGCAGGTAGTGCAGCGAATTTGACTAGATGGATATCCGCTCGTTCGATTAAGGAGAACTTTACCCCTCCACATGATTGGACTTATTCCTTCCTAGATTGAGATTCCAGTCCCAATGATGATGCCTTTTTCTGATCTGTGATGATTGATGGGCGAACTGAGGGACTACTCAATTATTATACGCAATGATGTTTTGTGAAAACCATGGAGCAGAGTTACCCATTAACACCTTTTCCGGGTGATGTGGGTTTAGCTAGCCCTGCAAAACCTTGGATGACGATATATCGCATGTTGGGAATGGTTCTACTCTTGTATATTTTATCGCAGTTCGTAGTTTTGATTTTCGTCGGCTTACTGGACTCAGATTTTGATGGTTTGATTGGACCAAGTGACCCACTCATGGCTATTTTTGGTTCTTCGTGTTCCCTTCCACTGATTGCCTTGGCAGTTTACATGACCAGGCCTAAATTAACTCATGTTCTACGAGCATTTCCTCATCAACACGGCCAATATAATCACCAAATTGCTCATGGAAAATATCTCCAAACGCCCTCTCCCACAGTCTTTCAACACCATCTTGTAATGAGGGATGTTCCTTTACAAATTCCAGAAGCAAAGGTGCTGTGGATATCTTTCTTCTCTGGAGTCATAATTTGTGCCATGGCTTTATTCCCCCTAGTTCTAGGATTAAACGCAATTAGCATAGTTTTAGCCTTGATTGTGGCTCTTCCTGCTTGGATTATCGGATTCTCTACCCCAGTATTCGCTTGGTGGGGATTCAGTAGCCGTTATCTTGGAATTGTAACCACTCAAAGAGAGGGGGAAATGATGCTGATTGCAGGTATGCTCTCTACTTTTCCAGCCCTTTTAATCAACTCAATTTTGTTTCCATCAATGCTGTATGAGATAGTAGGAATGAATCCGAATGTAGATTCACTATTAGTTCAAAATCTAACAATAGTGGTCTCTGCTCCTGTAGGTGAAGAGTTGTGTAAGTTGATTGCAATTCTTTGCCTATGGAAACTCATTGATTCACCGCGTAGAGGTTTTCAAATCGGATTTACTGTTGGTTTAGGTTTTGCCATGCTTGAAAATTTGCAGTATATTTTAGTCAATTTATTAACAGATCAGTATGCTGCATTCTCCTATTCCTTTACTGCCATTTTGAGAGGTGTGGGGTCAATTCCTGGACATGCTTTGTGGACCGGGTTAACTGGTTATGCGGTTGGCTGGTATGCATACAGAACGAAAAAATACAATTCTTTCGATGATGTAGGAATCGACCATAATGTAAAGAATTGGATAACCTTTGATTCAAAGACTGGACAGCAAATAAGTTCAGCGGGTGATGGAACAATACCTTCTTCCTGGTTGGCTAAATTCATCTTAGGAAATAGTAATTCGAGTAGAAAATTACCAACCTCTATCAGCGGTGGAGTGTGTCTTGCAATCCTAGGTCATATGTTCTGGAATGGCTCTTCTTTTATTGTTAGCTTTGCTCTTAGCGGATTAGACGAGATTATCCAAGTTTTAGGACAGTTAATTTGGATTGCAAATATGGTTGTATTGTTATGGCTTGCAGGAAAGATAATACTCCAAACTGCAATAAAGTCACCAACTAAGTAAATTAGACAATTTATAGGCAACACACATTTTACCTATTAATTGCTGGATTAAGTTATGTCGAGCGATTTTGGAGCGCTGGTTCCAACCTCGACAGAGAGTATTATAATCACATCAGGGCTTGTTTTAGGGCTTGTAATTGCCGCAACAAAGGCAAACATTCTCGATAAAAACGGAATCATTGCTGCTGCTCTACTTGGTCTTATAGTAGGAGGCCTTGGTGGATGGTATTGGCTTCTTACTCTGTTAATTTTCTTGCTTACATCTCACAAGGTCACAAAGTACAGATTTGCTGAGAAAAAAGAAAGGGGTATGTCAGAATCTGATGATGGTCACAGAGGTTGGCAGAATGTTATAGCAAACGGTGGACTAGCTGGCTTGGTTTCTATAATTTCATTTTTCTTTGGTTCTGAAGATTTGGGCTCAGG
>CEUM01045903.1_pt1 | contig 14080 bp, 9 predicted proteins | sample 356421 | NCBI WGS metagenome assembly CEUM01 (sample SAMEA2622716, study PRJEB7988) | marine metagenome | biome: marine biome (ENVO:00000447); feature: surface water layer (ENVO:00002042); material: "saline water (ENVO:00002010), including plankton (ENVO:xxxxxxxx)" | depth 5 m | reverse complement strand
AATTGCTAATAGTCGCGTTTGTTTTACAATGTATGAACGCAAATCCAAGTTTTGTTGGATACGATATTGTCGTTGTTCGTAGATGTGATGCGTGCAAGTGTGCGTTGTACGCTCATCTCGCCGCGTTGAGGTATTGGCGATACTGTTCTCGTCGTCGTTCTTCAATCTTTTCCTGTCCGCGACGACGGTACTCTTTAAGTTCTTTGCACTTTGGCACCGGACAGTTGTCGTCCATGCACTGTTTGGAGTGAATCTGCAACAATGTCCACGTTTTGCGGCAGAGCGGGCAACCACCGGCCGTCTTAATCTGGCACGTAAAGGCGTGGTTGAGAAGTTGCTTAATCTTGGCGCAGTTCGAGTTATCGCATGGGTTCTTTCTGCATGTGACGGCGTGCAGCAAAAGCTCCATGGTACGATCGATTTGCGCCTGTCGACTTTGTCTCTCAGCCTCAGAGATGGCGGAGCGATCGCCGACGGTGCGACCTTGCCGCATGAGTGGATGCTGGTGACCGACGCGCACGCGGCAGGTGTCGCAAATGTCGAAGTCAGGGCACGTCTCGCAGCGCCACCCCTTGCCCGGCTCGAGCTCTCGCGAGCACACGTTGCACGAAGCAACGAACGCCGGCTCGGACGGATTGTTGAGGTGATACAACACCATCATGGTGGTGTGCTTCGCGCGACGAAGCGAGTCAAATTGGAAATGATTCCCTTGGCACAAAGACAAGAAGGCTTGACGCGTGTCAAAGAATTCGCTCTCCATCTTTTCCTCGCTCTCCTCTTCCTCCTTGATGGGTTCAGGAATGTCTTCACACTTTTCGCACTCGAGCGCGCGACCGGCGTATCGCTTTTCGTGTTCGGGAAGCGCGTCTTCGACGCCTTTGCAATCCTCGCACAAAACCAACGGCGTACCCTCCGTGGCATAATATCGATTGGCGCCGGCGATCGTCTTTCGGCAACTCAAACACTGGTGAGCCAAGTGCGCGAGGATGAAATCGTTTCGCATGTTGCTGATCGTCGTCCCGAGCCTCTTCATAAGCTCTTTGTTGAGTTTTGCATCCGGTGCGATGGTTCCGCTCTTCGCCTTCGCGGCTTTTCTCGCGCTAATCTTGACGTTGGACGCCTTAGTCTTCACCTCGAGCTTCTTCGCCTCTTCGAGCTCCTTGTTGATGGACGTGATCCAATCCTCCGCGATACCGGAAAAGTAGTCACCATCAAAGTACGGATACTCGGTCGCGCAACGGATGTCATGATTTTGATTGCCGAGTCTGAATTCATCGTAGACGTTCGATGTCGACATGACGATGCCACGCTTTTGGGCGGATCGGAGCATTTTGAGATACCATTCGCGCAGCTTATCAGCCTTCGGCGTCTTCTGAACCTTAGGGTGACAGTAGAGAATGTAATCGTCCCCTTGGAACGGCGGGCACGCCCAGATGAAACACGAGGTGAAACCGCGCTTCTTCGCGTAGTCCAGGTACGCAATCAAGATGTTGTGATAGACATACGTGCGGAGCGCACAGTTTTCGCCGGTGGCCACGGTGACGTTATCTGGACGGAAATACTTGACGGAATCCAGGTAGGACAGGTAGATTCGTCGGCGGTTCGGTTCGGGACAATCACCGTCGTACTCTTGAACATAAATAGCCATCAAGCACACGTCCACGGCATCCAGATTTTGGAAGAGAAGAATGACGCGCGAGCGATACGGAAAGTGTGCGGGAATGCCGTCGTCTTTGAACGCTGCAAGGTATTGCGGCTTGGTGTCCACTTGCTTCATCGTCTGCGACACGACTCGAATCGTGAGACCCTCCGCAGTCGGTACGTTTTCTACGGGCACGCCGAGCTGCTTCGCGCGCTCTTCGCGTTCGGCGGCGAGAGTCTCCTGAAGGTGCTCCTCCAAAAACGTCGACATCTTTGTCTTCGGAAGCTCGTTCGCTGGTTGCTGGGAAGACGGACGTTCGAGAGTGACTTTGCGATCTCCCTTGTCCAACTGTGAGAGAATACAGTTCGGACACGTGAATGGTGCTGAACCACCCTCGTTCTTTCGGCCGTTGAACAAGACACAGATTTGGTGGTACCAGTCTTCACAGTAATCGCACTGCACCCAAGGTTCCTCCAAATCATCGTCGTTCTTCTTCTTGACGAGCTGTTGCTTCGGGAATTGCTGCCCTTCAACGTTGACATAACCTTGAATCGCGTTGTAACAAGGGTTACACCACGCATCTCTTCGAACTTCGCCCACGACGCTAGGCACGTGGTGGAACACCTGTCCTCGCTTGATGCGTGAGCAACAACTGTAACAGTACAACGGCGGCGGTTCAAACGTCAACCTCTCAACGCCGCATGCCTTGCACGAACTCTCGGTCGCTTTCGCAACCGCGCGCTCGGCTTCCTTTTGGAGTTGACGAGCGCTCGGTTGACCTTGACCTTGAATCTTTTCCTTATCCGCCAACCGCAAAGAGGCGAGGTGCGTACGAATCTCCTCCGGCGTGAAACACTCCATCAGCGACGTTCCTTCTCCGCCCGGTTTGCGCTCCTTGCTAAGACCACTCGTGCCCTTCACCATGAGTTGACCGCGCGTCGGATCATCGTCGAGCTTCATGCGCTTGTTGCCATGCGCCATTTGCATCTGAGCGTGTTGTCGTTGCTTGAGCATGGCATTGCGAACAGGGCCGCACACCGGACAGCCGGCATCCTTGCACGACTGGTGATGCTTCAACAACTCGCGCGACGCAATGCAACGCGGGTAGTTGCATGACGAAAGCGTACACTTCAACACGTGCTCCCAAAGTTGCTTCGCGACGTGGCAGTTGGGCGTGTACGGGCATTCTCCGACAGCTGCTTGGCACTTGCTTGCGTGACGCAAGAAGAGAAGCCATCGTTGCTGCTTGACGATGTACGCCTTTCGCAAGTCAGCGTCATTGATGTCCCGCCAGTTCGCCACATTGATGCCAGCCTGTTGGCGCCCTCTCATCGATGCTTGTTGTTGCGCCATCATCTGCTGCTGCGCCATCATCTGTTGCTGCGCCTTGAGCTCGGCGGCTTGCTGCGCCTTGGTCAACTTTTTCGCCTTCGCCGGCGCCTTCGCTCCTCCCTTCCCACCCGAGCCTCCCTTTGCAGCCGGCGCCTTCGCCGCCGGCACCATCCCAGTCCCCATCATCGCGTTGTTACCGACCCCCGGTGTCGGAATCATCGTTCCAGGCGGCACGCCGGCCATCATCTGGGACGATCCACCCATGTATTGTCCTTGCGCCGCCGCCGCGCCTCGCAAAATGGGCGCTCCATTCGGCAACATTCTATTACCAGCCATCATCATCTGTTGCTGCTGCTGGTGTTGTTGTTGCTGAACGTGCGGCATATTCCCACCTACTCCCGAAAACAACGCTCCCATTTGCTGCCGCGACGCTGTGCTCGCGGCTCCCCCACGTCCCTGCTGCATACCTTGGCGCTGAATCATGATGCGAGCGACGGCTTGAAGTCTCGCTTCCAACGTCACTTGATCGCAGTATTCCTCCTGCTCCATTCAAAATAGATGCGAGTTTATATCATAGTCAGTATTCATCGCTCATAGTTCGCCGAGATCATCGCGGGGGCGCCGATTGGTCGTCGATTTCAAAGTCGGTCGGACAAACTGCGCACCTTGCTTCGCGCGCCGCGGTACACAGCCTCTTCTAATCGCAGCACAAAGTCCGGCAACTTGTGCTGCCACTCCTTCGTGAGGTCTGGCTTTCTCTGTTTGAAGATTTTCAATCTGCACGAGTAAAAAAGAGTGCGAGGTCAGCGATGAATTCCATGCATTCGAGTCGCGCGCGTTCGAGTCGCGCAAAGGAAGCCCTAAACCCCGCGACCCAAGATCGCGCGTTCTTCCGAGTTTCAGCCGTCGACGGACGCCGCACGCACATGTGTTGAATCAATTCCTTGCGCTGAGGAATGTCTTCATCCGATTGCCAGGTTCTCCATCGGTGTTGGCCGCTCGCGCCCGGACCTTTCGACCCGTTTGCGCCGCCCCTGCCCGACATCTCGCCGCGAACAGAACACCTCCTCGAGTCCTGATTCGTCGAAGAGTCCCTCCGACCTTCGCGTGCCCTTCCCCGCGCCGGTGATCTAGGCCTGGTTCTGCCGTGCGCGACGCGCAGTTCCCGGGTGTGAGCGGTGAGAGACAGCCGACGGTCACCGCGCAACCGTCCGGCGAGTCGCCTCGAGCGTCGCGCGCGCGTGCTCGCGACACTGAGGCGCGAGACCCGTCTCGGGCGTGTGAATTTCGGCGCGATCGCCCCGCGCGCGGCACTGAACCCTACTACGTAGGGTTACAACACATACCCTCGAATCCACCACACTACGACCCACGAGACCCACGACGTGGTCCCTCGTACACCCACACACCGCGCGCGATCACCACATAGGCTCGAACACCCGTCCAATACGCACGCCTCCGCCATTCTCCGCGTTTTTATGCCCACGCAGTGGGCCCCACTGGATGAAATCGAATGCTCGCGCGCTCGCGCCCGCCGTCGCCGCGCGCGTCGCGTCGCCACACCTCGACGCCCGTGTCGTCGTGCGTCGTGCGTCGCGCGCGTCCGTCAACATGTCGCTCGTCTCGTTCGTCGTCGCGCGCGGCGTTCGCGCCGTCGGTCAGCGCGTCGGCGCGGAGACGCGCGCGTCCACATCGCCATCCTCGTCGTCGTCGTCGCCGTCCTCGTCGCGCGCGGTGCGTCTCGCGCGCGCAGGGGCGCGCGCGAGGCGATCGGGCGCATCCGCGCGCGCGGTGTTCGCGCGAGCCGCGCGCGCGGAGGGCGCGCGCGGGGCGGTGGTCGCGTCTCGGTCGGTCGGATGGAGGAGGGGGTTTCGCGGCGGCGGCGAAGCGGCGAAGACGACGTCTCGACGACGCGCGGTGGTGACCTCGGGCGCGAGATCGTTCGAACGAGACGGCGCGAGGGATCGGTCGCGCGTCGTGAGAGGCGCGGCGTCGGACGCGGTGGAGGGCGCGCCGGTGGAGAAACCGAAAAAGGTGTCCAACCTGGTCAAGCGCACCGTCAGCGCGGTGTTCATGCTGAGTGCGGCGGCGGTGGTGATCTTCGCGGGTGGATGGCCGTGGGCGATCGCCATGGCGGCGTTTAACGGTGCCGCGTGTTTGGAGTATTTCACCATGGTGCGAGCTATGAATAAAGAACTCCCGTATCCACCGCCGGAGTGGTGCATGAAGTTGTGCGCGTTGGCGTGCGCGGCGCTTCCGCTCCTGTTGCACTACACGGGCGGAAGAATGACCTCCATCATCGTCGCGACCGTGATTTCATTCACCGGCATCACCGCTGCGTTGATCGTCAACGAAGAGTCTCACTTTAACGAATTTTCATCCTCTCTCTTTGGCTTGATTTATGCGGGATTCCTCCCGACGTTTTGGGTGAAACTTCGCGGGATGAGCGGCGTGCCGGTCGCGGCGCCGGGGAGTCTGCTCAATTCCTGGCCGGCGTGGCTCGGTGGCCCCGAGATATGGTCCCTGGGCCTCGCCGCGACGATCACGATCGCGTTGTCCGTCGTGAGCGCCGACGTCGGCGCGTACGCGTTCGGGAAAAATTTTGGTAAGAACAAGCTCACGGCGGTGAGCCCAAACAAAACGGTTGAGGGTGCGGTCGGCGGTTTGCTGGCGTGCACCGGTATGTGCGCGCTGTTATTCGTCGTGATGGGTTGGCCTGGAAGTTGTGCACAAGGTGCATTGTTGGGCGCGACGGTGTTTCTCACCTCTGTGTTCGGTGACTTGCTGGAGAGCGTCATGAAGAGAAACGCGAAGATGAAGGATAGCGGAAACTTGATCCCGGGTCACGGCGGTCTGTTGGATCGATTCGATTCCTATATTTTCACAGGCGCGGTGACGTACTTTTTCGTCATCGCCGTTTTAGGAGGATTCCGCACTATTTTCTCCGTCGGGTACTATTAGCATTTCAATTTACAACACAATAGCAGCGTTTAGCTTGTCCACCTACTCGGTAAGTAAAGCCGGTAAGTAAAGCACGATTCACGCGCTCGCCGCGCGAGGTTTCGCCTCGATGACGAACGTCGTCCCCAAGTGATGACTCGACTTCTTCGTCACCTCTAATCCGGCCTCTCGAACGAGCGCAAGAATGTCACGATTCCAATAACAACCCCATCGCTTCGCGTGCGCGTCCGCAAAGTGATCCAAGATATTACTCAACCAACGGTACTCGCTCCTCCCGTGTTCGATGAGCAACACGCGCCCGTCCCGTTTCGTCACCCTCGCCATCTCTCGCAACGCCCCCACGGGATCATCGTACGAGCACAGCCCGAACGCATCCACGACCGTGTCAACCGTCCCACTCTTCACCTCCCGCATCCTCTGCGCGTCCCCTCGCGTCACCGTCGTCTTCACCGTCGTCCCGCCCGCGCGCGTCGAGAGTTTCCTCCGCGCCTCCTCCACCATGTTCCCCGACGCGTCCATCGCGCGCACGCGCTCCACTTTCATCGGATCGTAGTACGGAAAGTTACGCCCCGTGCCGCACGCCACCTCTAACACCTCCCCTCGCGCATCGTACACGAGCCGCGCGCGCATGCGCTCGATGCCGGACCAATACTCGGACGACGCCACCGCGTCGTCGAAACTCGCCGCCTGGCGATCGTACGCCCTCTCGCGCTCGCCCGCGCGCACCGTCTCGCACGCGCACGAACGCGGCGGGAGCGCGTAGCCGTACCCGACGACGGCGCCCGCGGACGCGACCGCGGCGGCGGACGCCGAGGCGACGACGCGCAGCATGGGTGTGACGACGAGCGCCAGTGCGTCGCGCGCCCTCCGTCCGCGGCGTCGACGTCAGCGCGCGACGACGACGACGAGACGCGCGGCGCGCGCTCTCGCGCGCGATGCCGTCGAAACGCGCGCGCGGCGCGCGAGACGCGGCGCCGACGAGCGCGTCGAAGATTCAAAAATCATTCGCGCGCGGGAACGTCGCGCGCGCGAGAGACGCGCGCGAGACGCCGACGCGCGCGGCGCGCGCGAGAGACGCGCGGGAACGTCGCGCGCATCCGCCGTTGGCGCTCGCGGTGACGCACGATCGCGTGCGAACGCTCGAGGTGGGTCTCGCGCGCGTCGAGACGACGAGACGTCGGGCGCGGAGACGCGCGGCGCGGCGGGTGCCCGGTTTGAACGCGCGCGAGCGCGGACGACGCGCGACGGGCGTCGTCGACTGACGAGGCGCGTTGATGGAATCGTAGGAACTCGTGGAGGATCTGTGCGCGCGAGCGGGGCGAGCGCCGCCGATGGTTCGTCGACGAGGGGACGACGACGAGTACGCGGAGGCGGCGTCGCGATGGACGTACGCGTTCGCGTCGGATTCGGCGCCGATGATTTCGGAGAGGATCGCGGAGGAGCGCGGGAGAGACATCGCGGATGTCGTGCACGCGGCGATCGAACACTCGTTTCGGGCGTCGGCGAGCCCGAAGAACGTGTTGTGTAAGGGTATGTGTCGAAGGACGGAGCGCGAGAGGGACGGGACGCCGCTAAGAAGTTCGACGGCGGTGAGCGTGCGGTGCGTCTCGAGCGCGTACGAGGCGTTCAAGTCGCCTTTTTGGAAGACGTTTTGTGAGAGAGTCGGGTCGGGGATGATGATGTACATATTACTGTACTGCAGCGTGTTCGTGCGCGTGGGTTCGGACGCCGACGCGCCGTTGCTGCAGATTTGCGGGTACCCGATGACGGACACGAGGAGGAAGCAAGCGGTGGCAAAAGCAATGGCGACTAGTAAAGATAGAGCGCGTAAGAGACGGCGACAACGTTCGGAAAAGAAAAGTGACGGGAACGAAACGCGCGGCGTCGAATCGAGCGATAAAGCGATGGAATCGAAGTGTGAACAAGAACCGACGCTCACCGCGAATCCGTTCATTTCGTCCATCGACGTTCGAGAGGTCATTCGATTGAGCGATCTTTACGGTCGCGCATGCGCGCAGAATGAAGATGCGTCGTCGCCGTCGAGTAGCGAAGACATTATGCAGACGCAGGAGGAACCGGACGAAGAACATGTTTCGACGAAGAAATCGTTTAGGAAACCGAGCTGGTTTCGCCGACGCGCCGCGAAGCAACGACGAAAGACAGAGGAACCGTCGAGCGTGGGTGTAGGTGCTGATCCCGACTCGTGCGAAAAGAGGAACCGTGACGTAAAACATCGACGAAGCGTGCGTCGGACCTCGAACGCATCGCGTGATAACGTCGTGAAACTCGCAGATCAGGTTTTCGATAGAGGGGTCTTCATGTTCCGTTCGAGCTTTACGAAGAAACCCGGGTTCCCATCTTCCCATCCTTTGCGTTGCAACGGAAGTGGCGTGCGCGGATCGCGACGATTGTACCATGCTATTTTCAAGCCGAAGAAACTCGTCAAAGCGTCGAAGAGACACAAGACGGTCCAAGCGCTCAACAGGGCAAAGAGCACGTACCGGATACCGAGAAAGTATCGAACCAAGCTGTTACCGGCGCTCCGAGAAATGTTGGAACGTACGAAACGATGTCCTTTCGCGAGACTCCTGAACAAGTACGCGCCAATGCCTCGTGGATTGGTCGTGTCCGCGAAGAAAATCGAAACGGTGAGCGAGGAATCGCTTTTGTCCTCGTACACTCCGCCGCGCGGCGTCGCTGTTTTCGTGTGGAAGGTTCTGGAGAGCATCGTTCCCGCCGAACTTCTCGGGTCTCAGGACACGCAGAACAAGCTCAGAGAATCCGTACAGAGGATTGTGTCGATGCGCCGGTACGAGCGCTTAACTCTTCACGAACTCATGCAGGGCATTCGGACGTCAGATTTCAAATGTTTCAAGGCAGAGACGACGAATGCCGGTAACGCCGGTCAAGCCGAAGCGAGTCAAAGGAAGATGGTGACAAAGTGGATGAGTTGGCTCGTCAATGACATCGTGTTTCCCATTATCAGGGCGCACTTTTACGTCACCGATACACAGGTGACCAAGAATAGAATATTCTTTTACAGAAAAGGGGTCTGGGTTCGTCTCGTGACGGCGACGTTGCAGAAATTGGAGCAGACTTCTTATAAGCGTCTCAGTGCGAAGCAGTTCACAAACATGTTGGAACGAGCAAACACGGCAAACTTGGGATTTTCAAACATGCGATTTCTACCGAAGACGTCGGGTCTTCGCCCACTCTCGACACTGAACAAACCTACGACCGTCATGCTCAAGTCGAGCAAGGCTCATGTGCAACGGTTGAAACGATTCGAGGCTATCAACACTCGTTTGAAAGATGTACAGGACGTTTTGCATCATGAAACAATCAACAATCCTGATATCATGGGTGCAGCTGTCGGTGACTACCGAGGCGCGTTGCTTCGCCTCGGTCCATGTCTGCGCACGATTCGTCGCCAACGTTTGGTGGGACGTTGCAAACACGCTTACATCATCGCTACAGACATCAAAGGTGCATTCGATAACCTGCCGCTTGAAACGCTGGAGCGCGTCGCCGTGGATCTCATATCGAGTTCCTCTTATCAAACGCTGCACTACGCTGTCGTAAAACCCAACGGTGAGGCAAAGTATAAGAAGTCAATTTCTTCGTTGCCTCGAGACAAACCCGACAAAGTTCCGGGTCCACTCGTACCGTGTGCAGATGACGCGACCAACACGAGTTCGATTGCTGCTCTCAAGGGAGAAAGCAAACACTCGATTGTCGTTGATGCTGGTTTTGCGAAACGCATTTCTGAGGACAACATTCTGCCTCTCTTGCGCTCGCACTTGCGTAACAACGTCGTGAGCGCTAGAGGTCAATACCTTTTGCAAACGGTCGGTATCCCTCAGGGGTCCATCGTTTCCCCGCTCTTGTGTAGTCTCTTCTACGGTCACCTCGAAAAAGAGTACAAACTCATCAGTCGGTTCTGTACCGAACGTTCAACGGTATGCCGATGGATGGACGACATGCTCGTGATCTCGATGGATGAGAAGCAGGCGACAGATTTTATCGATGTGTGCAAACAAGGGTTCGAGAAGCATGGATGTACTTTGAATGCAGAAAAAACAATGAGCAATTTCACGCACGGTGCTGTCGTTGAGAGGAGGACGTATCAAAGTGAAGAAGGCCGCGACTACATTCCTTGGTGTGGGCTATTGATAGACTGTCTAACTCTAGAAGTGATGGTTGACTACTCGCGGTACTCTGGAGAGTTTGTTCGAGAGTCGATGAATTTGCCACTCGCAAGAAAAGCGTGGACGCGCTTGCCCGAACGTATCTGTGGCTTCCTAAAGCCAAAGTGTGCGGCGATCTTTTACGACGAGAGCATCAATGGTAAGTTGACAGTTCGAGTGAACGTGTTCCAACTATTTCTCATGGCGGCAATGAAAACACACAGCTACATCGTCGCCGCCGCTGCAGTGCCCGGATGCGATCAAATTGCGCCGGTGGCGCTCTTTCGGGCGATAAGGGAAGCCATACGCTTCGGTCAAATATTGATTCAACGCCAAAGTAGCATGACGCGCGGTTTCACAGACTGCCGTGGTGCGGGAGGGATCTCTAATCAGCATATTGAGTTTCTCGCCATGAAAGCCTTCTTGAAGATTCTTCAACAAAAGCAAACAAGATACAAGAGAATCATCCAGCTTCTTAACTCGCGGCTAACCTCAAACGTTATGAAACGCGCGAGCAGAAACACTTTGCTCGCGAGAGCGATGGACCCATCGCGTAATACGATTTTTTCAACAATTAGATTTTAGTCGTCACAGTCACCTTCTACCTCATTGTAAACTTCTACTGTACTCGTGTTCAAAACTTCACATACGCATCTTGATCGTTCGTTCAAACCTTAGGCGCGTTGCTCGCCTTCGTGAGCAAAGCGACAGGATTCACCGCGGTCGCATCTTCCAGCTTGCCAGTCATAGCACACGCCGCGCGGACGATCACCTCGGTCATCGTATCCGCGAGATCCACCACGATCGGCGTCTTCAGAGTGTGCGAAGCGGCAAGAGTCACCGCGATCGCACCTGCCTTCCTTCCACGCGTAGCAAACTCCGCGCGGACGGTCGTTGCGAGCGTACGGTCGGTCGTCGCGACGACCGTAGCCGCCGCGTCGATCGTCGTAGCCGCCGCGTCGATCGTCGTAGCCACCGCGTCGATCATCATAGCCACCGCGTCGGTCACCGTAACCTCCTCTTCGGTCGTCGTAACCTCCGCGTCGATCACCATACCCGCCGCGTCCGCTGCTGCGGTCCCGCATCTCGTCCGCGGTCTTACGGCGATCCTGCGCGATTTCGCATCGAATCTCCCGTCCGAGCAAGTCCATGCCCGTGGCTTTATCCACCGCATCGTCGGCCTCGGCTTGAATCGCGAACTTGACGAACGCGATGCCCTTGACCCGACCCGTATCTCGGTGCTTCGGCATGTACACGTCCAACACGTTTCCATACTTGGAGAACGCGTCTCGCACATCGTCCGATCGCGCGTCGAAAGAGATGTTTCGCACGAGAACGGACACCCCCGGCAGATCCTTGGGATCAGGCGGCGCCGCACCGCCGGTCTCGGCGTCCGCGGGCGGCGCATCGTCCACCGCCTGATCGGCGGCGGGCGCGGGTTCTCCCTCCGCCTCGGCCGCCGCTGCGTCCGCCTCCGCGACCGCCGCGCGGCGAGGGTTATCTTCGTCGATCTCTTGCGCCTCGTTTTCGTCCGCCATGTCCGCTTGCTCTCGCGAGGCGTACTGTGTCGCGCGCGCGGATCGCAATCGTGGGAGTCACAATTCCGAGGGATTTCATCAATTCTTCATCATTCCCGCGCGCGCGGCGCTCGGGATGTTGACCTCCCTCGGATTGTTTCGACTCGGTGCGGTAGATTACAATCGACACAACACGAAAAAAATACTTCAAAAAGAATAAACTACGACTTAACCAAACAGTAACGACGCGCGCGTGGCGTAGGCCGATGCGACGAGGCGCCCGGAGGGTCAGAGGTGAGACGCCGCGGCGAAGTGCGTCGCCCAGCGAGACTCTTTGGCGGCGAGTTTGAGGGTGCGGAAGACCTCAGCGTTTGCGGCCCAGAACCCGACGGAATGTAACTCGAGTCCGTTCTTTTTAGCGAACGGTTTGATGACGTTTTCTCGAAACGTTCTTAATTTATGTCTCGGCACGCGAGGACACAGGTGGTGTTCGGTTTGGAATTGAAGGCCACCGTGAAACCAATCGAGCCACCACGGGCAGTCGATGTCCATCGTTCCGGAGAGCTGCATGGACACCCACTCGTCGTTCTCGGGACGGCCCTCGAACACGTCGCGTGAAAAGTGCGAGAGACAGATTTGCACGTGAATGATGCCGGCGACCGCGTGAGACAGAAAGAAGAAGGGGACGCGATGTCCCTCCGGTAATTGCGCGATGAGTGCGCTTAACCACGCGAAGAACACGCCGATGGTGAGGAACTCAACCGGTCGACTGCGCACGCGCTCCGCCTTGACGAGGAAAATCACTGTTTGAAGGTAGAGATTGATTCTCGCCACAGCCATAATGGGGTAAAACGTGTAATGCTGTACTCTGACGAAGAATTTCGCGATTCTGTCAAACTTCATTCTTCGACGATGGTACAAAGAATACACCGACTTGAAATACTTTTCTGACACCGCAAACACGGGCATGTGTTGAAGATCTGGATCGCACTCCACCGAGTTGCACGCGCAGTGGTGCACGTTGTGCGTCGCCATCCACCACGCGATGCCGACGCCGTTGAACACGTTTCCGACGCACCAACCGATCATCGCGTCCTTGTTCCTATCAAAAGTGATCGAGTTATGTCCGGCATCGTGACCGATGAACATGCTCTGCTGCCAAAACAATCCCAACGAGACGGCGCCGAGCATGTGCGTCCAAAACCCAGACTCTTCGCCCAGCACGCACGCCAAAGTCACGCCAAAAAACAGCACCAACCGACCGATGATGAAGACGTAATCACTAAATAAACTCTTCAAATATTTCTTCTCTCCCTCGACGCGATCCCGAAGCTCTCGAAACCCCTTCACGTGTTTCGGCGGCGCCTCGGCGCGCGTCGAGCCGAGCTCGCCCGCGCGCATCGCCTCCAGCCTCGCCCACACGCGCGCATCCCCCCCGTGATACGCCGCGAACGCATCCGTGATATCCCTCCCCGCGTACTGTTCCAACACCGTGCGTCCACCCGGATGTTCGCTCGCCCAGGCCGTGACGTCGAACACGCCGCCGTCGACGATCACCAAGTTGGCCCGCCCCTCGCATCCGTCGCTCTCGCGCACCTCCTCCCGCGCGTACGTCCGCGCGGGAGGAGGCGCCCGTCCCGTGGACGCGTCGTCGACCTCTCTCCCGTCACGACCTCTCGCCTTGGCCGTCCCTCGCGCCGACATCCCCCTCGCGCGCCGACGTCTCCCGCGCGTCGACGTCGCGTCGGTTCACCGCGGTGAACCGACGCGCGTGTGGGCAAACAGTGTCGACCCCTTCCATCGACCACGCGCCGAGGGCACGAATATCCCTCGAGACCGTCATCGCGGCGATCACGGATCGATGGACGCACTGACTACGAGGAGACCACTCCTACTGCAGGACACTCGAGACCCACCAGTGCGTGTGTGCATCAACAGTATCACCACCTCGATCGGCACACAGATGTACTGACTACGAATACAACACGCATACTGAGACACACGCGAGACCCCTCACCGTACACCCGGGCGGGCCCCACCGCGCGCGCTTATCCATCCCACGGCGACGTCGGCGCGCGCGGTGCCCTCGCGACGCGGCACTCGATCGACGCTCGACGCTCGACCGACGACCGACGATGGCGGCGATGGCGGCGACGATGACGACGATGACGCGACCCGGCGCGCGCACCGCGCGAGGGGCGAAGCAAAGGCGACGCGCGGTGGCGAGCCCGACGATCCTCGTCCGGGACGGGAACGACCCGGAGAGCACCATGCGAGGGCTCACGAATCTCAGACGGGAAGTCATCGAGGACATGTCGTCGTTCGCGAGCGGTGAATTGAGCGGATTGTTGAAGGATCCGGAAACCAACTGGCAGCCGCAAGATTGGTTGCCGCATCCGGAGAGGGATGATTTTTTGGATCAGGTGCGCGAGACGAGGGCG
>CEUM01087447.1_pt1 | contig 14113 bp, 9 predicted proteins | sample 356421 | NCBI WGS metagenome assembly CEUM01 (sample SAMEA2622716, study PRJEB7988) | marine metagenome | biome: marine biome (ENVO:00000447); feature: surface water layer (ENVO:00002042); material: "saline water (ENVO:00002010), including plankton (ENVO:xxxxxxxx)" | depth 5 m | reverse complement strand
CAGCGGTTCTCTGGGCCAGCACGCCTGCGACTTCTGTTCTGTATTCTATGGTGCCACGCTTGTCGTCGATTGGGCTGCAGGCGGCGCTTGCGGCGGCAGCAAGGGCTTCCATGGCGTCATCGCCCACCTTGGTGCCGATCAGCGCATTAGCGGCATCGTCTACCAGCAGCGGACGCGCCGCCACAGCACCCAGCGACACACGGGCCGCAGTGCAGGTACCGCCGTCGTCCAACATCAGATTGATACCGCAACCGACGACCGCAATGTCCATTTCGCTGCGCGGAGTAAAGCGAAGATAGGCATCGCCGGAATTCGCCGGCCGCTTCGGCAGCCGGAACGACACGACGATTTCGCCATCTTCAAGCGATGTCTGTCCCGGTCCGGTGACGATGTCGGCCATTGACACGTCGCGCCGCCCGTTAGGGCCGATCACGCTGGCGACTGCGTCGGCCGCAATCATCGGCGGTACGCTGTCGGCCGCTGGCGACGCATTGCACAGATTGCCACCGACTGTAGCCCGGCCGCGCACCTGCACTGAGCCGATCAGACGGACGCCGTCCATCACTCCAGGCCAGGCGGCATTGAACGCCGCATTGTCCATCAGCTCTTTACCGGTTACCGCCGCGCCTATACGCCACGAGCCGTCTTCTTCGACGACTTCGCGCATCTCGGCGATGTTTTTGACGTCGACAATCAGGTCGGGTTCGATCAGGTCCAGGTGTATCTGAACCATCACATCGGTGCCGCCGGCGAAAACTCTCGCCACGCCGCTTTCCTCCGCAAGCAACCCTACCGCTGCATCGAGCGTCTCGGGGGCTTCGTATCTCATGTCAGTCAATGTCGCCTCGCCGTTCACATTTTCTGTAAATGGAATGTCTTTATATATCACGCTCGGCCGCACCGGGCCATCTACCCGAACCATCAAATCATCAATTAGCTTTCCCGGACTCGATGGATGTCTTAAACCCGTGAAAACATTATTGGCGTTATGGAGCCGCGATATGTGCGGAATAGCGGGCATCGCCGCCCTTTCGCCCGTCAATCGGGATGCGGTACAGGCGATGACGGATCTTATGGTCCATCGCGGACCGGACGGCGAAGGCCAGTGGCTTAATGCTGACGGACGGGTGTGCTTCGGACACCGACGGCTGGCGATCATCGACCTGACCGACCGCGCGGCGCAGCCCATGCAGGATGCACCGGGCTCGCTCTCCATCACCTATAACGGCGAGATATACAATTATAAGGAAATTCGTGCCGAACTGGCCGAAGCGGGGGTCCGGTTCAATACCGATAGCGATACAGAGGTCGTTCTCGAATCCTATCGTAAATGGGGGGACGCCTGCCTCGACCGGTTCAACGGGATGTTCGCATTCGCGCTGCACGACCAGAAGGCAAAAAGGATCCTGTGCGCACGCGACCGGTTTGGCGAAAAGCCCTTCCTATTTTCTCACAGCGGAAAATTCTTCGCTTTCGCCTCCGAATACAAGGCGTTGGCCGCCGTCGATGGAGTACGAACGGATATTCACGCTCCCCTGCTGGCACAATTCCTGGTGACGCCTTCGAACGGACTGGATCAGGGCCGGCAAACCCTATTCCGGGATGTCGGGCAGCTCCTGCCGGGCGAAAAACTGGTTCTGAACACCGACGACCTGAGCTTCGAGATATCTTCCTACTGGCAACCGCCCATGGAAGCGGACGCTACTGCGCAGACGGAGGCGGATAGGGTAGCAGTATTCCGGGATCTGCTCGAGGACGCGGTCAGGATCCGCTTGCGCAGCGATGTACCGGTTGGCTCGTGCCTTTCCGGCGGCCTGGACTCCAGCGCTATCACCTGCCTTGCTCGGGGATTGATCGGAAATGACCGTCCTTACGACGTGTTTATCGGCCGGTTTCCCGATACCAAAGCCGATGAAGGCTACTGGGCGGATTTAGTGGCCGTCTCTGCACACGCCACCACCCATGAAACCTTTCCGACGGGTGAAAACCTCGTCCGGAACCTAGACGGCTTTCTATGGCTGAATGAACTGCCCGTGGACAGTGCCAGTCAGTTTGCCCAGTGGTGCGTATTCGAAACGGCGAAGAAGGCGGAAGTAACGGTGTTGCTGGACGGCCAGGGGAGCGACGAAATCCTCGCCGGATACGAACAGTATTTCACGGCATACATCGCTTCGCGCCGCGCCGCCGGCGATTACGACGCGGCAGAGGAAAAGGCAATCCGCGACCGGTATCCCATGGCGTTTTCGCAAAGCGATCAGGGCTGGAAAGACCGTATACCGCTCCTCGCGAAGAGACTGATCTCCCGGTCGTTGGGCGGCGGGACCGACATCCTGCTGGCCCTGAACGGCGACCTGGCTCGAAGCGCTACAGAGATGGATGCACCGTCCCCGGAAGGTCTGCACGCCATACTGCGCCGGGATTCGTTTAACGGCTTCCTGACGACCCTGCTGCGTTACGGCGACCGCAATTCAATGGCGCATTCACGCGAGGTTCGCTTGCCGTTCTGCGATCACCGAATTGCTGAGTTTGTCGCTACCCTGCCGGTCGGCATGCTTATGGGGCACGCCCAGACCAAATACCTGCTACGCAAATCGATGACCGGCACGCTTCCCGAACAAATCGCGACACGCTGGAACAAGCAAGGGTTTCTGCCTCCGATCGTCCAGTGGCTGAACGGTGGGCTGGGCAATTATGCGGACGATCTGTTCAGCGATGCGGCCTTTCGTGAGACGCCGCACTGGGACGCCTCGTGGTGCCGCCAGGCATGGCAGCGTTTTCGGCGCGGCGACACAGGGCTAGCGCCGACGATATGGAAGATTCTGGTGTCCGAGGCCTGGCGGCAAAAAACCCTCGGACGACTGTCATCACTGCCCGGCGTCGCACCTACCGCCTGATCACGCCCCACCTGCAAGCGCCAAATAAGCCGGCCACAGCCGATCGACATAATCTTCCCAACCATTCGCACCGCCAACCGCCGCCTGCCGAGCGCGTTCGCCCATTTCGCGCCTTTTTTGCGGGTCCTCTACGATCGTTCTCAATGCCTCGGCAAGGGCGTCGACATCGGCAACGGGCACGACAATCCCCGCCTCTCCGGAAATCGCGTCCCTCGCACCGACCTGATCGGAAACAACGACGGGCAGGCCGCTCGCCATGGCTTCCAGAACGACCATGCCGAACCCCTCCTCGACCGACGGCAGGCAAAAGATATCGGCGCCACGATAGGTCTCGACCAGTGCATGGTGCGGAACCGCGCCGGCGAGAACGACATGCTCCAGCGGCAACCTGTCAAGTAGCGCGCGAAAACCATCCTCGACCACTCCGACAAGGTGCAGTTCGGCCGCGCCTCGAAGTTTGTCGACGGCGCGGATCAGCGTTTCGGCCCCCTTGCGGACGCCGACGGCGCCGACGCACAGGATACGGGGCCTTTCCGCGCGGCCGGCTGACTCTGGGTCGGGCCGAAAAGCATCAAGATCCACTCCTAGCCGCGAGACAATAAGCTTCTCCTCGGGGATGCCGCGGCGAATAAAGCTCTCGGCTGCAATGGTCGACGGCACAGCAATCGCATCGGCCAAGTCGTATTCCCGCATTTCCCGGTCGACGATTTCCTGGGGCGTGTCGGTGAACGGCTGGCCGATTTCGTCGTATGCAACGCGAAGAACTTCTGTCTGGTGGACGATATGCGTGCTCCCGCGTTCGATGACGACCTTCATGCCGAGATCACGCACAACGGGAATGGACTCTAGCGTCGCCGAGCTCCACCCGACGAGGATATCCGACGACGAATGGACGAGGTGTTTGGCGACAGCCCCCCCGAACCGCCGCGGAAGCCCGGCGGACAGGCTACGGGCAAGCCCGAGCCGGGAACTGAGGCGCCGCCAGGCTTCGAAATGGGGAAAGCACTTTACGGCCGCATTTGGCGGCATGAATTTTTTCGCTGCAAACTCTGGATAGGTCGTGTAGAGCCTGCCGAGCGCCCCCCGGCGATGCAACTGGTTCGCTAAATTGAACGCATGGAAACGGCCGTGGACGGCAATATCTATTTTCATTCGGATACCCCGGCGGCATCCGCTAGAACGCGGCGCAATTTTTTAGCCTGGGCCAACCAGGAATAAGCCTGTACCCCGTTGAACTTGCCAGCGGCACCTGGCGGGCGGTGGAGTCTGGAAATGACTTCGGCGATGGCGGCCGGGGTTTCCGCCGTCTGCAACCGTCCTCCCGTGTGTCTGGCAATCTCGATCGCCTCGGTACTTTCATCCGGGACGGACAGGATCGGTTTGCCGGCGGCGAGCAGTTCGATCAACTTTTGCTGGAAAAGGCTGTCTGCGTTGCGGACGTAAACATTTACGTCCGCTGATCGCTGCAGCGCGCCGAGAGCACTGGCCTCCAGGTAGCCCCGATTATCCAGATCGAAGGTGCTGTTCCGTTGGTTCGAATAGCGCCCTACGAGGGCACCGTCATTGCCGGCGTATGAAAGCGACACACTGCGGCTGGTCGCAACTAGTTTAAGCCCCTCGATCAAAGTCGCCAACAGGTCCTCACTATAGACGCTGCCGCTAAGACAGACTTGCAGGGCATCGCCCCCGCGGCCCGGCGGCGGCACCTGCGCTTCGTTGGTGTAGCCGCTGTAGACAACATGCTTGTCGCAAGCGAACCACGTATCGGCATCGCGGAGATGGTTTGCTGAAAACGTCGTCATGGCAGCCATATCGGCGAGCCGACGAGCGACGATCTTTCGAAGGCCTGCCGGCACGAAACGGTTCCAGGGATCTTTGTAGTCTGCTACCCACGGGCATCCAGCACGCCGGGCAAGATCGCGGGCTACAGTCCAGGTGTCGGTGTTTCCGAACGTCGCGTAGACCACATCCGGGCCGAACGCGCCGGCGATGGCGGGGTTAAGACTCGCCGCGCCTTTCCACCAGTCGCGGAATATCCCGGTGCCGAACATGTACGCGCCGCCGATCACCATCTGTCGGAACGGTGATGCGATCTGCCCTTCCCGCGCCGCCCGGTGAAGCGGGGCTATAACAGGGGCGCAGCAAACGTGAAGCGGCGACGACCAGTCGTGTACCGCTATTTGTTCCCCCAGAAGGGACGCGTCGTCGCCGCGATCGCTTGCCGCCAGAGTTCCGGTCAACAGAACCACCCGGTCTCCCTGTCCCGCAAGGACGCGCGCAAATTCCCGCATTCGCAGCGCCGAAACGTGGGGCGTGTCCGGATGGACGTGATTGACGATCGCAATTTTCATTCGACTGCCCGAACGGTAACGTCCGTGAATGGATGGCTCATCGCGCCCTGCCCGCGCTGACGGCTTCAAAATAATTCAGCAGACGATCGACGTGGCTTTCCCAACTGTAATCCCGGTTTCCGATTTCATTCGCCCGCTTCAACATTGCGGCTCGGCGCGCCGGTTCCGCATCGAGAGCACGCAGCGTCTTCACGATATCGCCAATGGAGGTGGCGGAAAAATAAGCCGCAGAGTCCCCGCACACTTCCCGATGCACTGGCGTATCCGATGCAACAATAAGGGCCTCGCTCGCCATCGCTTCGACAAGGGGGTGGCCGAACGTTTCCGACAAAGACGGTGTAATGAAGACGTCATGGGCGGCGTACAGTGCCGGGAGATCTCCATACTCCACTTGGCCCAGCATCGTTACTTGCCCGCGCTCCACGCCGCGGCGAAGCAGGAAAGCATCCTTCGATCCGCCCTGCACTTCTTGGATCTGGTGGAAATCCATCGTCAGCGTAAAGTGCGCTTCGATCCCCGTCTCATTCAAAAGCCGGACGGCTTCCGCGACGATGCCGGGTTGCTTGTGCGCGTAATAGGCCGACACCAGCAAAAGCCGGAGAACCCCGTCTTCGCGCCAGACCCTCTGCGCTTGGGTGCTTTGAAAGTGATCGTGGCGGGTACCATACAGGTTGGTCTCAATCCGCCCCGACAGGTCCTTCGCCCAAAAGCGGAGCAAATCGCCCATGGCATCCGTCGGGGTCAGTACGAGGTCGGACGACCGGGCCGATGCAATAATCAGCTGGCGGCGGAGCATACGTTCGAAGAGGGTTCGGGCACCCAGAACCGGCGCTATGGCGGCAAGGTATACCGGGTCGAACAGCCCACCTTCGCGAACAAGAAGTATTTGCGGCACCGGCGACCCAATTAGTCCGAAATTCGCCGAAGAATACATAATGTCGGGCTTCAGTTTCTTGACTATGCGGCGCCAGGCGACCTGTTCCCAGATCACCCGGGATAACGGAGACATCCAGGTGACGGGGTGACTGATCGTTTCGATGTCTTCTGCCTGCAGCGGACTGCCGGCAGGCAGGGCGAATACCGCATCTACACCCCTGTCGCGAAACGACTGCATCAGGTTGCGCGTATAGGTGATCATGCCGCCGCGCCGGGCGGACAGGGCATTGACAACAACCCTCACCGGTCCATCCCGTCGAGCGCGCCGAGAATGCGCGATATGTTTGCCTGGTGCGACAGTTCCAGTGCCTCCACCCGTTTTCGGGCGTTTGTGGCGACGGATTTTCGCCGATCCTCCTGGTCAAGCCAGAATCTGCATAGACTCAAAAGTTCGTCGTCGTCAGAGAAATAAACCGCTTCTCGCAAATCTCTGAGAAGCGCCTCGATCTCATCGTTGCGCTCATGGACCATGAACCCCCCGCAAGCCGGCAGTTCAATCGACCTGCATGTCTGCAGATCGCGGTTGGCATGACGCAAAAAACACAGATTGACCATGCTGGCGGCAACGACCTTGGCAAATTCATCGTTGTAGGCCGGGCGGCCCTCAATCTTCAAGTTCTCGTGCCGCCCGCGCAACTTCTCCCAGCCGTTCCCCCACACTCGGACCGGCACGCCACTCGAAGCCAGATGGATTACGGACCGCGCCCGCGGCGCCTCGTAAGTTCCGATAAAACTGACAGGCGCACCAAAGGTTTGTATGTCCGCCGGTCCGACGTCCACGGGTCGGTGGATCTCGGTATCATAACTGTTGTTCACAAACAGCATGTTCCGAAGTTTCAGCGCGTCTCGTTCCTCCGGGCGCACGTTTAATGATTTTGTCGTGGCCCAGAGATCGATGAGCGGCATCGACCGCTGCAGCCAGACCGTCCGGTTACGTGGATTCATCATGTCGTCCTCTGAATAGCAGACGATCGCGGTTTCCGGATTAAGAGATTTCAGCCGACATAGGGCGCTCGGGCGGATCATGCGAGCCGTCTCGAGCCAGAGAATATCCGCTCCGCCGGCCGCCGACAGGATCGCTGCATTCGCACCCGCCGGGTCTGCGGGCACACGAAGGCGATAACGAAGCCGCGTCGCAAGGGACGGAGCGGTCTCGTAATCCACCCCGGGCGGCATTGTCGGAACCGTTCGTACCGTGTGACCGAGACGTCGCATCGCAGCCACCCGTTGCGGCGTTCGCGAAGCCGCGAACGTCTCGCCTACCACGACGATATTGCGGGAACCGGGGCTGCTTTTCCTGCCGGTCACGGTACGTCGGCCGTCTTGGCGAGCGCGGTTTTCAATCCGGCGATATCTTCATTGAAGCCCCAGCGCGCAATTTTTTTGCGCGCCGCCTTCCCCATGTCTTCGGACCTGTCCAAACAGTCGACCAGCGCCCAGGTCAACGCCGTCACATCATCGGCAGGCACGACTCTGCCCGTTTGGCTGTCGACCAGATCGGCGGCGCAACCTACCTGATCACTGACAATTACTGCTGTGCCACAGGCCATCGCCTCATTCACCGCGAGCCCCCAAGGTTCGCGCAGGGACGGCAGAACGAAGATATCGGCTAGGTCGTAATATGCGGGCAGTTCCGTCTGGTTGACGAAGCCGGTGAAAATTGCGTCCGGCGCAAGTCTTTCGAGATCGGCGCGCAACTCTCCGTCGCCGACGAACAACAGGGCGGGCGGATCTCCGTTCCAGCCCGCAGCAGACAAGGCAGCTGCGAGCAGGTCCGGTTTTTTGCGCCGTTGAAGCTTCCCGGCGAACAGGACGATTTTGCGTGTTGGCGGAACACCGAGGCGGGCCCGCAATGCGCTTCGATCCGTCCGGGCTAAGGCCGACCGTTCGGCGAACACCTCGTTGTCCACGGCATACGGCATATCGACGATCCGGTAGGCGGGAACGCCTCTGCTTAAATAGTACTGCCGGTTTGCTGATCCGATGGCGAGAAAAAGATCGCAGCGCCGGAATATCCGGGCGATATAAATTCGCTTCAACCAGCCCGGCAACCCAGGCCCATCCGGCATAGCGAGGTCGCAGTTTTCTCCGCGCATCAATACCGGACGCCCCGCCTGCTTGGCTAGACTCAACGCGATCTTCATCAGGGGCGATTGCCATCCGTGCAGCCAGACGACATCCGCTTTTCGTATTTCCTCGGCGGTGTTGGCCTTCGACTTCGACGTGTAATCATACCCGTCCGTCAGGTCGATATCCCATTTCACGTCCCTCCCAAATCCGGTGTCAAAATACCGGTGATCAGGATGGATCCGCTCGAACAGGACGCGCAGTTCGATACCGGGTTCCGTGGCAACCCGGCGCAGCAGCGGGGCCTGATACTGGATGGGGTGCGAAACGATATACAGTAAACGCGTCATCACAACACTTCGTCCCATGTCCACGCCCATGTCCGCGCAACATTGTCTTCGAAAGCCGCCTCGCTGTAGCTGTTCACGATCAGTGTGCGCGCCGCCGCCCCTGTTTCATTGCGACGGTCCCGGTCGGCAACTATCCAAGCGATCGCATCGGCCAACTCTTCCGGCGTGTTACCAGCAAGTTTTCCGGTTTTGCCGTCGATGACGTAGTCTTCTGGGCCGCCGCATCGCGTCGACACCACCGGCACGCCGCAGGCCATTGCCTGAACTCCCGATATCCCCAGACCTTCCTGTGCAGACGAAAACACGAAAACGTCCAACGAACGATAGAAATCCGACAACCGGCCGGGGTCTAGCCACCCAGTCCAGTCCAGCCTGTCGGCGATGTTCAACCCGGCCGCGAGTTCATTAAGTTCGGCCTCGGGGTCGCCGGTCAGTTTCAATCTTACAGGGATGTTCCGTCCAGCCAGAACTGCAACCGCGCGGACCAGCAGGCCGATATTCTTTCGAGGATCACCGACCCGCCCGGCGAAGCCGATATGCGCGGCGGGGGCGGCGGTCGCAGGCGGCGAATACATTTTCAGATCGACGGGCACGGGCACGCACTCGATCGCATTGGGACATGCGCCGGCAGCGATCAGCGTGTCCCGCGTATAATTGCTGATTGCCATGAAGCGCCCGCGCCCGGCCAAAATCCGTTTTTCCAGCTGTCGCTGAACTGGTCCCACAGCAAGCCGGTCGACAACGCGCCGGGCAGCGGGCATCGCGGCACGGCGGTCGACCCTATCTTCGAGCATCGTGCTGGCGCACCACATCATATGGGGCACGCCCGTCATGACCAGCGGATTCGCCACAAGAACCGTGCCGCCAACGGCGATATGCCGGTCGTGCGCGCGAATGAGGTTTTTCCACCGTGATGTGGTCAGATAATAGGGAAATTCCAGTTCGGGGAACCGGCACCCCACGGATACGCAGGGAAAATCGCCGAAGCAGGTTGTCGTGCGGGTACGCGGTATTTTTCCTGTCACCGACTGCCAGCTTGGAACCACCAAATCCGAATCGTCGGTCAGCGTGGCGTAGTGCGCTACAGTCACATCGTGGCCCCGACGCTTCAGGAAACGGGCCAAAATCTCCGTCATTGCCGGGACGCCCCCCTGGTACGGAGGCAATGTCGTTATAAGTACCGAGCGGCTCATCGCAGCGGGCGCAGGAGATCCGCGGCAGCGGCCGAACGCAATACTTGGGCGGTTCTCTCGGCGGTATGTTCCAGCGAAAAATCCAGCGCCCGGCGCGCGGCCTTTTCGCCGAGCGACGCCCGCAGCGCCTGGTCCGAGAGAAGCATCTCGATCTTTCGAGCAATATCCTCGGTATCGCGTGGATCGAACGTCAGTCCGGCGTCGCCAATCACTTCAGGCATGGCGGCGGTGTTGGAACACGCGATAGGCACACCGAACGACATGGCTTCTAACAAGGGGTTACCGAAAGTCTCTACGGTCGATGGAAATACGAAGATATGACAGGACTTGTAAAGGGTATTCAACTCTGACGGTCCCACGTAGCCGAGAAACCGAACGGCATCGACCAGGTTGCGTTCTACGACGATGCTTCTGATGGAATCTGCGTAATAGCTGTCTATCTCCCGGCCGACGATCGTCAGCGTTAGATCCGGACGCTTCTTAAGCACCTCGGCGAACGCCTTGATCAGTGAATGGTAGTTTTTCTGAACATAGATATCCGAGACAGCCAGTAACTTCACACCGGGTTCCGCGTTATTGGCGCGGAACCGCGGAGGCGTCGAGGTACCGTGATAGACGACATTCAGCTTGCGCCGGAACAAGCGCCGCAAACCAAATGTTAGAATCCGCGCGGCGTACTCGGAAACAGCGATCGCACGCTTGGCTAGCAGCAGAGACACGAACGTCGCCCCCGACAGCATCATCCAGTAAGCCATGGGCCTGAGGCGAGTGGTAAGCGTGATAACCGACGTCGCATTGCGGAGCAGAATGACATGGTTGCGCGCGAAAACCGGTCCGTAGTTCGCAGGTGAAAACACGGCATCCGCGCCCATCGCCCATGCAATGACGGGTAGCGAAAACTGTTCCCATCGCAGGGTCGACCAGAAACCGGGATTATGGTCGAACAGCGTTAGCTGGACGCCGTCGCAGACCGGATAGAAGAGTTCCATCTGATCCTGGTGCAGGAACAGGTGCAGTTCGAACCCGGGTTGCTGCGCCAGTTCGGGCAGAATACGCCGAAGATAGGTTACACCCCCGCCGCTCTTCGCATGCGTGCCGTTGATGACTATGCGTAACGGCCTGTCAGAACATTCCAGCGTCGAAGCGCCGCCAGGTTGGTTGGTGGTCATATAAACATTCCGCTCCGGCGATCCTCAGTTTTCCGAGCGCCGGCATGTCCGGTCCATCGCGAGCAGTAAGAACGGCAGCATAAAGGTTCCGAATTTTATCATGTTCCCCATGTAAAGGGCGAAATCTTGATCGAAATCGATCCACCAGGGTAACAAGGCAAAAACGGCAACACGTGGAAGCCCCGGCCCCCACACAGCGACCGCTCCGGCGCCGCACAGAAAAACGAGCAGAAACGCCCCATGCAAGAGCAATGCGGGGGCACCACCGTGAATAACCGGCTGGCCCAGTAAGGTAATGGATGCGCTGTGAGAGTTGCTCACGTAGTCCATACCGCAGTAAACCGTCGCATATCTGCCGCCAAGCGAAAAATTTGGCTTCTCCGGCCACACCGCACGCGGGATCAGGATTTTCACCCAGAATGTTTGGTTGGGCAGCTCGAAGCGGTCATCCTTATGCGCCGCGAAAACATTGGACAGACAGTATCCGGTTTCAGCTTGCCGCCACAGCAGTTTGCTAAAAAAGAGTTTGCCGATTTTTTGCGTAAACGCGATTTCATTGCTGGGGCCATAGTATTCCGGCTCTCGCACCAGATGGATAAACTGCATAACTATTACCAGCACAACCGCAAAGGCGAGGACCGCCTTGGTAAGAGCTGTATAGGAAACCCGTGTATGCGCGATGTAATACAAACCTGCGGCCATTCCGATCAGAACCGGAATCTTGCCGCCATGAGCCAGCACCATCACCGTCAAATTGAAGACGATAAGCAGGACTACTGGCACAAGCCCGATACGCGACCGGTCGAGCGCACAATGGAGTAAATACAGGAGCAAAAATGCCTGAATTGGCGCTACGCCGGTCCGCATCAAGTTTGTTGCCGTGGCACCGAAGAGATCGGTGTGCGTCGCGGCAAGGAACATAAATCCTAGGGTTCCCGACAAACCATAGGCGGTTCTCGCCTTACCCCCGCGGGGGTCCGGGTTCCGGCTGATCGCCGGTGCGGTCCGGCTAGACGCTATCAAGGCCAGGATACCGTGAACCACCAGACCGGCGGCGCAGAATGCAAGGATCAATCCTTCCCCCCTGCTGCCAAAATAGGCGAGCACAATGGGTCTGTAGGTCAGATCGTGGAACGGCTGAAGCGCTGTGTAAATTGCGTTTGGCAGAAGCGTGAAGGCGACAAGCCCGACCAGCGCCAGGAGGAAAACCGGCGACATCAGAAACAGGCGTCTGGAACAGCGTTGTTCGAGCCATATTTGCGCCCCGAACAGAAGCATCACGCCTATTCTGGCGTATGAGGGCGTGAGAACGTCGGCGCCGACCGTTACTGCCAGACCAACCGCGAGACAAATAATTGCTGTTTGCGGTGGCGCCATTCCGCCCGTATACCGTTCGGTCACGGGCGGATGCTCTGAGCCTATCATAAGGGCATTTTTAGCAGGTATTGCCTGAATCGGCGATGCCCGACTGACGGCCTAAGGTTGATTTAGCGCGGTATCGCGCTTGAACTTATAGTATAATAATACTTCGTCGACGGGCTTGGTGGGCGACTATCGGCTGCTGGGGTAATTCGGGCGATAATCGTAGCCTGATCACGTTCGACGAGCTCCTCTCCACGAAAACCGCCGAAAAGCTCTAAACCGAGCTGCATCAGATTTCCCGGCGTTTTCGTTCGCTAATGGACAACCCGTTGATACGATGATCGTGGTCGACGACGAAGGCATTATCTCGGACTTCAATCTGGCAGCGGACGAATGATCAGGCGTAAGTTCGATCAGAGAATACCATTCACAGAGACCCCTTTGGGCAACAAGCAACATACTAGAGTTCAACTTAGGTGCCGCAGCGAGGAACCGATGGGATAATTTGCTGAACTAATATTGCCGCTGTCTATCCAAATGGCGGAATACGCTTCACCCCCAAATGCGCCAGCTAATGCTGCACAGCAAAACTACGAGGAATGGTATCAAGCCGCAGACGATGCTTGTTGGCATACTAAGTTTCATTAACCTTCTGCCTGTTTCTTCTGCATCGCTCAGAACAGTACCGCACTTCATCCCAGACCTTCGCCCACTTCTTACGCCAAGCAAAGCTGCGCCCGCAAACTCTGCAGGTCTTTGTCGGAAAATCGATTTTCTTCATCTTTTAGATACGCATGCCCAGTAAAGTCGTCCACTTACCAAAGGCGGCGGGCTTTTCATTCAAGTGACGTGCCCTCACTCATACGCAATGGTATGAGTTTTAGTTCGACAGTATACCTGACGTTGGCCTCACCCGTTTAGGTACTCCCCTCCTGCGCTATTAAAGCGGCTGACATTTTTCGCAGGCATAAGCTTTCCTGCCCGCCATATTGTGACACTGGATTCCCCCACCGCATTTCGGACATAGGGTTTTCTTGTATACGTTAACCCGTTCCCGATACTTCCCAGACGATGGCTTGCCACCTTGAACGGTGATAATCGAATTATGCTTAACTGCGAGCGCGAGCAGATCTCTCGCGTCCTCCCAAATCTTATTAAAAGTCGTCTCGTCAATCGCATTCCCAGGCGTTTTCGGGTGTACGCCCTGCCGCCACAAAATTTCGCTTCGAAAAATATTACCGATCCCCGCCATTACAGACTGGTCCATTAACAACTGACCGATGGGCAACTTACTTTTTGCAGTCCGCGCAAATGCCCTGATCGGTTCCGCATCCGACCGTAAAATATCTGGACCGATGCGATTGAATAAAACTTTGGTCTCGACGGGCCCCATCACTTCACAGATCGCAGGACCATTTATATCAATGCAGTGGGTATCGCCAACTAGGCGAACACGCACGGCCCCAATAGGTTCCTTCAATGGCAATCTTCCGCTCCGGATCCTTCCGAAAAGACCAAGGTGAACGTGCAGAACATCTCTAGATTCGAAACGATACAAAAGATGTTTGCCCAGCGCCTCGACGGAGTGGCACACTTTCCCCGATAAAATTTCTGAACCTGCGCTGAATTTGCCCTGAGGTGATGAAACTTGCAGCGTTTGTCCTGATAATTTCTTGTGATGGTCTTGTGCTGCCCGATGGATGGTATGCCCTTCCGGCAATTTAATCTCCCTTCTATATCGCTCGTTCTTGACGATTAAAACTCGGGCATCCATTTATCCACCCAACTTGG
>CEUM01075839.1_pt1 | contig 14115 bp, 10 predicted proteins | sample 356421 | NCBI WGS metagenome assembly CEUM01 (sample SAMEA2622716, study PRJEB7988) | marine metagenome | biome: marine biome (ENVO:00000447); feature: surface water layer (ENVO:00002042); material: "saline water (ENVO:00002010), including plankton (ENVO:xxxxxxxx)" | depth 5 m | reverse complement strand
CCGCCTCGTGGTCCATGACTTGAGGTAGGTCTCGTCCACCATAAATAGCAAGTTACGCCGTTGGTACCACGTTCGGAATTCGGTGGAGGAACGCCCACGCTCCATTCGCCTTAAACGACGCACCTGAGGCGTCGTCTTCATAGGGTGGAGGACGGTCGAACAGGTGAGCATAGGCTCGGGTCGATGAGCATGAGCGACGAAGGCACGGTGACCGACGAGGTCCGCATCCGCGAGCTTGAACAGGCCCTTGAGACCGAAACCGACCGACTGCGCAAGCTCTACGCCGCCTACGAGCAGCAAGAGAAGGAGCTGGTTGACGCCAAGGCAGAAATCGAAGTCCTCGAGAAGGAAATCGTCGACCGTGAGATCGAAAAAGAGGCCATGGACAACCTCCTGATGGAGAAGGACCTCAAGATCCGCGACCTCGAAATGTCCTCCACCAAGTCGGCCAAGCGGGTCGAACACCTCGAACCTGAACTCGAGAAGATGGAAGAGAAGTACACCCGTGAGAAGGACCGCCTTGGGAAGGTCTTCGCTATCGCGGAAGAACTCGACAACGACCTGAAGCTCGCCGTGACCGAGATGAAGGCGCGTGACGGCTGGTACGTCGCGCACATGTCCCTCTTCGAGGACCTCAACAAAGCCATCCAAGAGCGCTATGAGATGATCGAGCAAGCCGTGGAAGCCGAGCGTGCCGCTCAGCAAAAGGCCGATGCCTTCGTCGAGCGCATGGACTCGATGGTCGAAGCCCGCGCGGCCGAGATGACCATCGAAGAGGCCGAAGGCGCCATCGCCGAAGAGGCTTCATCGACGAATTCTGACGACGAAATCGTCGTGCCTGTTGGCGTGGTCGAAGTCGCCATTTCGGCCGGCCCAGACGGTGAATTCGGGACGGATGACGACGAAGTTGAGGTCCGCGCCCGTGGCTCGAGCGACGATGCGTCCACCGAAGAGGCACCCGAGCCCGAGCCCGAGGCTGAGCCCGAAGCCGAAGAGGCCCCCGCCGAGGAAACCGCGACGTGGGACGACGGCGAGGACCCCTGGGACGGAGCGTGACCACGCGAATGGCCTGGCTCGCCGAGGGTTCCTCGGCGATGGTGGTCACACCAATTGTCTCAGGCAGCATCGTGCTGCTGATTTCGGCGTTTGTTGATCCGCTGTTTGGACTTGGACCCCTTCTCGGCGTACTGCTCCTGTGTGCCGCATCCTGGCTGCTGCTGCGCTTCCGCGATCCGCCACGGAAGATCCCCCAAGACACCGGCCTTCTGGTGGCGCCCATCGACGGGCGCATCGTTCACCTCCGACGCGAACGGGCCACGCACCGTCGCCCGGGTTCAGCCACTGCGAGCGATGAGATCATCGAAGACCTCGGTGGCGGACCGTGGACTGAAGGCGCGTGCTCGACCCCCTTCGAAACCGAGCAGCGCTTCGCCGAGGTGAACGACGAACGGGACGACGACGTCTGGTGCCTACGCCTTGCTGTTGGGGCCCTCGACCTTCAGGTGCACCGCGCCCCCATGGCCGGGACGGTCGTGGCCGGGGAACACCGCCGTGCGGCGGACGGTTGGCCGGAACGCTTGCGCTGGGTCATCGAATCCGCGAAGCGACGGGTTGAGGTGGTGGCGCACCTCGTTCGCCCAAGGTTCGCGCTGACGCCCCTGTCTTCTCCCGGGGAGACGGTTCGACGTGGCCAACGTTTGGCCTTCATGTCGACCACGCCCCTGCTCGAACTTCGCGTGCCGGCTGCCGAGTGGAGCCCTGAAAGCACGCTGATGCAGGGCGTAAATCGGGCCAACGGTCAAGAGGTCAACGCCGGGACCACCGTTGTGTTCCAGCCCTTGTGGGACGCGGAGGAATGAGCGTGAAGCGGACCCTTCCTGCGGTGGTGGCCCTGCTGCTGTTCCTGATGCCGTACGGCTATTTTCAAGCCGGTATGATCGTGTACAGCGGTGCGACCTTGGCTGAACCCACCTGTGAGGACCACGCGCCCTACAACACGCCGGCCTCCTTCACGCCGCACCTTTGGGGGACAGACATGATCGATGCTGCGCCCAGCAACCTCACGAGCAACCTCACCGCCGAAGCGCCGGAAGGTTTGGCGTCGTGGAGCATGCCGGTGTGGTCCAACGCCACCGTTCAGATGGAGGACGAACCCATCGAACTCAGCGCGTGGGTCATCGAGCAAGACCCCACCGAACCGTGGGTGCTGCTGGTGCACGGCATTCGCTCCTGCAAGGCCAACCACGAGGTGCTTCTTCCAGGAGGCATGTTGGCCGAGGCAGGGTACAACGTGGTCATAATGGACATGCGCGACCACTGGGAAAGCACGCTCGAAGACGGTCAGGTCTCGGCCGGTCAGAAGGAATGGCGCGACGTGGTCGCCGTGTGGCAGTGGATTCAGGACGAGAAAGGCGTGCCCGCAGAACGCATCGGCGTGATGGGCGCCTCGATGGGTGCGGGCACCGTTGGCATTGCCTTCGCCCAAGAAGAGCGCATGGCCAGCGTCTTCCTCGACTCACCCTTCTCCAACATGGGGGACATCATCGTGGAGGAGTTGGCGTTCAGAGGCTATCCGACCTTCCTCAAGGACGCCGGCATTTTCGCGGGGCGCGTCAGTTCTGGCGAGGATCTCGTGGCGCACAACCCCATTGACGGCGCCCGCAACATCGGGAACCGCAGCATGACCATCGTCCACGGCGAAGACGACATGCGCATCCGCATCCACCACGGCGAATCGCTGTGCGAAGCCGCCACCGAGGCGGCCGAAGATCCGTCACAGGTGACCTGCTGGTTTGAGTCCAGCCAGCTCACCTTCAACAGCACCGACGACGGTCTTGTGGTCGAAGGTCACGTCACGCTCATGCTCACGCACACGCCCATCTACGAGCAGCGCCTCCTCGCCTGGGCGGACGGCCTGCGGGCCACGGCAGGTTGAAACAGGGCTCACTTGAGCCGGGGTCGAGGGACATGGGGACACGTTTGACCTTGGTCGGGCAGGGCGAGAAGGCTCAGCGCGTCCACGACTTGGTCAAGGCGCCGGCCAACACGCCCGAATCCCGCCGGCGTCAAGCGAGCTGGGACGCCGCTCGACCCGCAACGGTCTACACCACGCCAGAGATGCTGCCCGACGGCACGCCCTGCTCGGCGGCGACGGTCATCCTTCGCACCAAAGGGTGCCACTGGTGGTGGTCCAGCGGGTGCACCTTCTGCGGCTATTTCAACGACACACGCGATGACGTGACGGAGGAGGACCTTCACGCGCAATGGGACTGGTCTGCGGCGAAGTTGAACGGTTTCGCCGACGTGCAGATGGTCAAGGTCTACACCTCAGGATCCTTGCTCGAAGATCGGGAAATCCCCGTTGGCTTTCAGGAGCGGGTCCTGCGCGAGTGCGCAGAACGCGGACTCCACCTCATCGTCGAAAGCCGAACCGAGCAGCTGACGGAAGAGAAGTTGGCCTGGGCCACGAGCGTCAACGCTGACTTCACTGTGGCCATCGGACTCGAGGCCTACGACGACGAGGTGTTGCGTTTTCACGTCAACAAGGGCTTCAGCGTGAAATCCTACGACCGCGCGGTGGCCAACCTCAAGCAGGCCGGCGTGCGGGTCAAGGCCTACCTGATGTTCAAGCCGCCCTTCATGAGCGAAGCCGATGCTTTGGACCACATCGTGGATTGGATTGCCGCCATCGCTGAAGATGCGGATGAGATTTCCATCAACCCAATGAACATCCAAGGTGGAACGGTCATCGATCGCCTGCACCGTGCACGCCAGTACCGTCCGCCGTGGCTGTGGTCTTTGGTCGAGATGATTCGACGTGCCCACCCCATTGTGCACCCCGAGGGAGGCGTCAACGGCGACGCCGATCAGGTGAGCCGCCTGATTGTTCACCCGACCGCAGGCGGTCGCGTTCGCGGTTCGCACAACTGCGGCTCATGCGACGCTGACGTGGTGGCTGCCATCGAGCGCTATGCGGTCTCGGGCGACCTGCAGGAGTTTGACGGCCTGCACTGCGCCTGCGAATCCCGGTGGGCGGAAGATTTGGCCCTCGAACGTGCCCTTCCGGCACCGCTTGGCCTCGCTCCTTCACGTCGCGCGCCTGCCGCTGAACGGCTCAGGGCGCCTTGACGCGGTCGCGTGGTTTCACCACCCATGGTGGTGAATCTTTATGTCCGTGCCTCAGGTGGGTCAAAACGCCCCATTGGGGCTTTATGTGGTGGTCCCTTTGGCATCAACAGACATCATCCACGAATCCACGGTCGGCGACGCCGAACCAGAATCAAGCCGCATGGTCCTCGTCCTCCTTGGCGTGGGCCTTCTCGGACTCTTTGCCCTGTTCAGCAACGTCTTCGGTTGGGACAGCGTTCCTGTCCTTGGTGACCTCGTGCCCCTGCTCGGAAACCTCGGTGGCAGCGGCATCTGGTACTACCTCATTGGGCTCATCGTGGGCGCGACCGCCATCGTATCCACCGTCATCGGTGAGGTGCTGTCCGAGTGAAGGAGGTGTGATGCATGGAACCCGTGTTCATCTCCGTCGGCGTGATGGTCGGCGCTCTTCTTCTCATCGCGTACTACGTTCAGAACGGCGTTGGCGGCATGAGCCAGCCTCTGCAAACCCTAGGCCGTTTCCTGCTCGTCAAGGCCCCCGCTGGAGCGGTCGACCTCTTCGACGACAGCGCTGGCCGCGGTGGTCGCACATGGGCCCGTTTCGGCCTTGCGTGGCTGGTCCTCGCGGGGACCCTCGGTTTCGTGGGCCGCTGGCACGACTGGGACGCCACCGCGCTCGACTCTCTGGCCAGCCTCGGTTGGTCCTACGACGACGGCAGCGGGTTGGCGACGACGATCAGCATGACGCTACGCACCGGTCTGGTGATGGTGTTCATCGGCACCACCCTGACCGCCACCGCCCGCACGTCTGGCGGGCGCCTCAGCAGCGAAGCCAGCGCCTCGATGATGGCCCTGGTCTTCACCGGCGTGTCCCTGCTCGTGCTCCTCCTGCCGACCTTGGCAGGCCTGTTCGGCATGGACGCCGCCACTGAGGACCTGCTCAGCAAGGTCGTCTCCTCCGTGGTGCTTCATACCGTGGTGGGCGGTGCCCTCCTCGTCAACGTCCTGATCACCCTCGCCAACCGTGGCGATGCGCCCATCGCCTACACCAGCTGGTTCCTCGTCAACGCGCTCGTGGTCATGCTGGTCGCGCCGCTGCTGTACATCGGCGGCGAGCTTGGAAGCGGGACCCAGACCGTGTGGTTGGCCCAAGCGGCCCTCGAAGGCTGGCTGCCGCTTGCCCTCATGCTCGGCACCGCCTACGCGGTGATTCCTGCGGCCTCGGAGCGAGCCATCTGGTCTTCCTCCCTCGCCACCGCTTCCCTCGCCCTGCTCTTCCTCACCGTGCCTGCGGTCTCGGTGCGCCTGGTGGACGCCCCCGTCCTTCTGGAGAACCTTGGTGGCATCCTGATGACCTTCAGCATGCTCCCGCTGCTGGCGGCCTCGGTCAACCTGCTTCAGACCGCTCGCTCCGGCGCGGCTCAGGCCTTCTCAAGTCCTGCCGGCTTGGCGGGCGTGCTGGCGATGTTCCTGCTGCCCATCTACGCGGTTGGTGCCTACTTCTCTGGCATGGAAACCCTCGTTGGCGAAGCAAGCCTCCACGGCCTGAACATGGCCCTCAGCCATGGCCTCTTCTTCACCGTCGGTGGCCTGCTGGCCCTTTCCGCAACCCTCGGCTACCTCCCTCAGGCCAACGGCCGGGCTGCAGCCGACACCGGCGGTGCGTCCACCGCCGTCTGGATGGTGGCCTTGGGCGGTTTCCTCGCGACGGTTTCTACCGCGTTGTCCACCCTCGCCACCCGCGCGGTTGAGCGCGGTGTTTCCGACGAGGACATGGTCGAAGCCGCGTTGGCCAACCTGGCGGGCTTCGATCTCGTGGGCGCCTTCCTGTTCTACGGCGTCGCCCTCGGTTTCATGGTCGCGGCTTCGGTCAGCGTTCGCATCGGCTTCTCCCCCGCTTCGGCCAGCACCTCGGTCGGCAGCGACATCCGCTCCTACGCCCTTTCCGGAGGCAGCACGAGCATCCGTTCCCTCCTCGGCCGTGGCGTTGGGCTCGACACCGAGCTGATCATTGGCGGTGGTGGGAAGGCTGCCGCGGGCTCCACGGTCATCGCCGTCCGTGCTGACCTTCACAACGACGAGGTCACGGAATTCCCCGAGGACGCTGCCGCGGTGCCCGAGGAACTCCAGATGCTGGCGGACTACCTCGATGAAACCAAGCAGGACGTGTTCTCCTTCTTCCGCTCCATCGACCTGGACGACAGCGGCTCCATTGACGCTCGCGAGCTCCAGAATGCGCTTCGTGGGGCCAAGATCGCCAACCTGCCACCATGGGACATGGGGCGTCTGATTTCGGCCATCGACATCGACGGAGACGGTCACATCAACCTCCCCGAGCTCGACATCACCGTGGCCCGTCTGCGCGCTTCTTCCCCCGAGGAAGAATGAGGGGGGTCCGCCCTGCGCATCGGGCTGGTCGGCAAGCCCAACGTCGGCAAATCCACGTTCTTCGCAGCGACCACGCTGGCCAAAGTGGACATCGCGAACTACCCCTTCTGCACCATTGACCCGAACGTGGGGGTGGCCTTCCCTCGCGCACGCTTGCCGTGCCCATGCAGTGAATTGCGGGCGCGGCTCATCGAAGAGGGACGTCTGGACGACGACGAGGGTGACCGAGGCGGTTCCATGTGCTCCCCTCGAACGGGCACATGCCTCAACTTCGAGCGTCATGTGCCGGTCGCTCTGGTCGACGTGGCCGGACTGGTGCCTGGAGCCTCAGAAGGACGCGGAAGGGGCAACGCCTTCCTCGCCGACCTTGCGGGCTGTGATGCCCTGATTCAGGTCGTGGACGGTGCGGCCGCCACGGACGTGGAGGGCAACCCGATTTCACCGGCCACAGACCCCGCGACGGCGGCCGCGTCCATCGCGCACGAGGTCACCTTCCTGACCACAGAACTCGAACAGTGGATCGCCAGCGTCCTCAGCGACGGCTGGTCCCGAGGCGTTCGTCGTGTCCAAGCGGAAGGTGAGCGAGGCCTGCTGGGCTTCCTCGTTGAGCGCCTGAGCGGTCTTGGGGCGACCACGGCACTCATCGGTTCAGCGCTCGACGCCCTCCGTGAAACCGGGCACGATCTGGGTCAGCCATGGACCTGGGGCGACGACGAGATGAGCGCCTTGGCCAAGACCCTCCGTCGCGGTTTGTTCCCGCTGCATGTCGCGGTCAACAAACTGGATCTTGCCCCGGAGGGCGTGATGGACCACTTGTCGCTTGATGTAGCGGCCACGCCGTGCTTGGCCGACATGGAACTGGCCCTCCGCCGTGCCGACGCAGCCGGCCTCATCCGCTACCGGACGGGCGACGTTGACTTCGAGGTCCCAGAAGATGCGCCGCTTTCCGACGCCCAGCGTGCTGCGCTGGAGCGGATGCGCAGAGCCTTGGCTTCGGCCGGCGGCACCGGTATTGAGGCACTGCTCGACGCGGTGGTGTTCGATACCCTCGAACGCATCGTGGTGTATCCCGTGCAGGACGAAGGCCGGTGGGTCGACGGGGACGGAAGGGTGCTTCCTGACGCGCTCGTGGTGCCCTCAGGCATCACCGCCAAGGCAGTGGCCGGGCGCGTGCATACGGACTTGGAAGCGGGCTTCATCCGTGGAGTGGACGGGCGCACGCGACGCGTGGTCGGTGCCGATCATCAGGTTGAGGACGGTGACGTCCTGAAAATTCACGCCAAGACGTGATTCAGTGGCCTTTCGGTCGCTCATGAGCAGGGGTCAGGCGCGCCATGTCACCAGAGTACTTGGCGCGATAAAGCAGGATTTGGGCCGGCAAGAGCAAGGTGCCAAGGCCCAACAGCACGAGCACGTAGGTGCCCCAGGGAGACACGCCGGTCAGGAAGGTCAGCCACAGGGTCCATCCCATCAGGATCGTGATCGAGGGCCCCCATCGTCGAGAGACCACAGAAAGGCGCGAAGCGATGAGGTTCTCGTCGAAGAAGGTGGGAATGTCTTCCTTGGACACGAGGCCTTGTTCGAGGCCACAACGGACACAGATTTGGGCACGTGGCCCGTTTCCGTGGATGAAATACTCACGTGCGAAGGTCCCGTTGCAGGATCGGCACAGCGGCATGGTCTCCCTCAGGTCAGTCGACCGGCTCCCGTCCTTTCAACCATGCGATGCATCGAGGAAGGTTCGGAGAAGCCGGTCGCCTTCTTCGCTGCCGATGGATTCAGGGTGGCCCTGCAGGCCATGGACGTTGAAGCGAGGCGAACGCACCCCCATGGTCACGTGTCCAGAACGGGCGTTGACGTCCAAGCCTGCCAAATCTGAACCCTCAACGACGAGCGAGTTGTAGCGGACCATGCGCATGGTTTGTCCCGATACATCACGGAACAGCCCACTTCCGTCGTGCACGAGTTGGACCGGGCGGCCGTGCACGGGTCCATGTGGATCGGGCGTGATGCGGCCACCTGCCGCCAGTCCGAGGGCTTGGTGGCCAAGGCACACGCCGAGCAGGGGCGGCGTTTGCCCCTGCAAGGCCAGTTCTGCCAATCGCATGGACAACCCCGCCTCTTCGGGTCGGCCTGGACCCGGGCCGAGCACGATGTGGCTCGGAACTGCTTCCAACAGCGTCCTGATGCCATCATCGATGTCCTCTGGACCCTGCGGCCCACGTCCTTGCATCACGTGCACGTCGTGACCCAGCTGCATGATGGCGTGCGCGATGTTGTGGGTGAAGGAGTCCAGGTTGTCCACCAGCACCACTGCACCGTGAGGACGCGCTTGCGCTTGGCCCAACCGCCCGCCGAGCGGGGCGCCCTGCGGGACACGAAGCGGCGTGATCCGCAAGCGCCCTCTGGTGCTGGTCCGTGGCGAGCCCCAGCCTGCAGCACTGAGGAGGGCGTCGGCCTTCCAGACCGCTTCCTCGATCTCGCGGGCGGCCACGCTTGCGATGGTGATGCCACCCCCGGCCAACACGTCAGCCACGCGTTTGCCACCTTCGTGACGGACTTGCATGGTTCGAATCAGGATGTTCCAAGCCCCGTGATGGCCGTCGGGGTCCCACCAGCCCACAGATCCGCACCAGAAGCGCCGTGGTTCGTGTTCAATGGCGTCGATGGCGGCGCAGACCACCGTTCTGGGACAACCGGTGATGGAACCACCCGGGAACACTGAAGCAAAGGCCGTGGGCGGGTCGACGGTCAGCGTCGCGCCCACATGCGACACCAGATGCTGAACGGTAGCGTAGGCCTCGACGTCGTAGCGCTGAACATGGACCGAGCCCGGTCGACTGATGGCGCCCAAATCGTTGCGCATCAGGTCCACGAGCATCCTGTGTTCAGCGGTTTCTTTCTCGTCTTCCACCAGGGCACGGCGGAGCGCTTGCTCTTCCAGTGCGTCGCTTCCGCGCGGGTAGGTGCCCTTGATGGGGGAGGTCATCGCTTGACCGGCATGAATCCGCAGGAGCGATTCGGGCGAACTGGACAGCAGGTGATGGTCGAGGTCAGGAGCCCACGTCCACGCTGAGAAGGGGGCGGGGTTTCCCTCAAGCAGCCGCCGCATCACGTCCCATGGCTCGTCATCGAGCGGGCCCGTCCACCGCCGACCAATGTTGACCTGGTACATTCGCCCGTCGACGATGGCCTGTTTCACGGCTTCAATGGCCTCGGCGTGTTGCGCATCGTCCATGGAACTCTCGAGCGCTGAACGTTGGACAACGGGCGGCGGGGTCACGCGCACGTCGGCTGGTTCTGCGTGCTCCGCCCAAACGTCACCGTCGACGTGCAGGCGGTGGCTCTGGCCCGAGGCATGATCGACGAGCAACGCGCCGTCCACCGACCAGAACACCGCAAGAAGCGCGTCGTGGTCCGGTACGTGTTGGACGCGAATCGGCTGGGTCCACTGAACCAAATCGTAGGCAAAAGCACCGCTGAGGAAGGGCCGCTGCGGCCACCCTTCCACCTGCGTCACGAAGGGTTGTTGATCGAGCATCACGTCGTCCAAGGTCCGCATGAGGACGTCCAAGGTCGGGGCGGAGACCTGCTGCAGGTCGTGCCACGATCCGTCTGACCACGCCTGGATTGTGGCGGTCAACTCACCTTCCGTGTTCCACGCTGGCTCGGCTTGAAGCGGGTTGCTTGGGTCAAGAACAGAACCCTCGTGTTCCGGTTGCCGCACCACGGCTCGACGACGTGGTGGACGGGCGATCATCGAGTGCTTGGCCAGATGACTGGCCGGCCCGGTGGAGAGAAGCAGGACCTCGTCCGGAGCACCGAAGGCTCCGGCCGTCGGTCCAAGTTGACCCTGCTCGCGCAGCCCCTCCACCGTACGGATGAGGTCCATGCTCAGGCGCCTCCGAGGCCCGTCCATGTGGCAGGGTCGTTCATGTGACGCTCGTAGGCATCACGGCAGGCGTCGAACAAACGCAAACTTGGCGAGACGAAGGGTACCCCGTCGATGGTTTCGACCGACGCCACGCCAAGTCCGGTGCCAACGAGCACCATGGCGGTGGCCCGGGCCACGCGGCGTTCGTTGAGGTGGCCCCGCTGGACGGGAAGGCCTGCGGCAGCAAGGTCGTGCACGAGGGTCTGCAAGGTCACGCTGTCCACCCCGCCATCCTCATCCTTCGCGGCCCACACGACGCCGTCATCGTCCAGCAGCAGGGGCGTTGAGCGTCGCTCGTCGACGATCCTGTGCTCGTGCACCAGCAGCACCGCATCGGCGCCCATGGCGTCTCCTTGGGCCGACGCTTCAGCCGCCCACGCCCATGCACCGTGCTTTGTTCCTGTGATGCGACCCGCCCATCGCGGTGCAGGTGCGGTGATGGCGTCCACTTCGGGAAGCGCCTGGCGGTCACGGATTGCGCAACTCCATCCGTCGCTGGACCATGCAAGGCGGACCAATCCTTCCTTTGTGTGGTCGCGGCAGGCGTCGCGCAGTGTTGGGAGCGCGTCGGCCATCTGCGGGCTCAACCGCAACGCGCTGGCGTGATTTTGGATCCGGGTAAGGTGCAGGTCGAGGTCAGCCACGCCCTGTTCCGGCCGGAACAGCAGCGTGGTGAACACAGCGTCACGCGGTCCTGCAGGCATGTGCTCACCTCAGGGAGAGCGGTGCCGGGCTTCAGCACACCGGTCACAGCAAATCATCGAGGAAGGAGGTGTCCAAGCCTCCTTGGGCTGCAGGTGGTGCGTTGTCCAGACCCAAGTCGTCCAGCAAGCCGTCGATGTTGGGCGAGGGTGCAGCCGAACGGGTCACTGGGGCCTCCATGCGGGCGGGAGCGAGCTGTTGTGCGGCAGCGTAGAGGTCGACGGACAAGGCCTCCGGAGCGGCCAAGGCGGACGGGGTGGAGGGTGGAGCAGCGGGCGGTGGGGACGGTGCTGGAGCCGTTGGAATTGGTCCAAAGGCGTCCTCTTGGATGCCCCAGGTGGCCTCCTGCAACGTGTAGGCTTTGGCGGTTTCTCCGCCGCGGCGCCGGAGCACCAGCAGGGCAAGCAGCACGGTGATGAGGACCAGTCCAGCGATGATTGCGTTTGGTCCGGTCAGGTAGGTTCCCAGGTCCAGCCCGTCGTCCACCGCGCCTTCGCTGCCTTCGCCTTGGGTCAGAGGGGCCAAGAAGACAGGCTCGACAGAGGTCCGCTCGAAGACGTCGTCCACCGGTGTGACCGCGATGTACCACCCGGTCGAATTGGTCAGTTCAGGGAAGGCCGCAGCGGTGATGCGGAAGGAATTCGAAGCTTGGACTTCAGCGGCCAAGGTGGCGCTTTCAACGTCGGGGAAGGTTGCGCTGGCGAAGTAGACGCGGTAGGCACGAACGCTTGGGTCGCTGGTGTGTTCCCAAGCCACGAGGACATCGGTTTCGTCCGCCCATGCAGCGGAAATGCCCGTGATGGGGTCGAGGTAGAGTCCAGGGTCCTCGACGCCGTCGTCAACGGGTGCGATCGAGGCCGTGGTGAGGTCGGTGAGGTGTGCGTTTCCACTCGTGTCACGCACCACGACCGCGAGATGAACGGTGACGTCGGGCTCAAGGGAACTGCCGTCCGAATAACGGTCCACCACGATGGGGAAGTTGGGGGTGCGATCGAGCACCAGGCTTGGAGACGCATCTTCGCTGACGCGGTTGAAGGGTGCACTGAGGACGTAGACTTCGTAGGATTCGACGTCGCTTGCTGTGCTTGGCAGGAATTCCAGCAGCACCGCTCGTCCGTCGTCTTCGGGCCGGTCGGTGGCCACGATTTCCTCGATGCGGTCGGGCGCTTCACGGTCGGCCAGGTTGTCGATCGCGACGGCAGAGTCGGTGGTCAGTCCGTCGAGATGGACGTTTCCGCGGAGGTCGTGAACGGTGACCGCAGCGTACACGGTCATGCCGTCTCCGATGGGCACCACGGACCAGGTGCCGTCTTGGTTGCGCTGCATGGCCTCGTTCATGGTGATCTCAAAGGACGAACCGTCGGCGTCAATGCGCTGCGTGTCGATGCGCAAGGCGCTGACACCGTCGCTAAGCATGCCGTTTGCGTGCCATGCACTGACGTTGGTGATTGATTCGGTGAAGGTCCACACCAGATAGTGGCCGAAGTCGTCGACGGCAGAGGGCGCGAAGACCACGTCGATGGCCGAACCGTCGTCTTGTGGATGGTCAAAGGCTTCGACCGCTTCGAGCCGTGCTGGCGGCACGCCTTCGTCCACAACGTTTCGGAATGGAATGGCGTCGTCGATGATGGTGTCCTGCCCAAGGCTGAGGTCCACGTTGAGCCACACGTCGTGGGCGGTCACGGCCACCAGGTAGGTGCGTCCGTCAACGAGGTCACGGCCGCCGATGTCGTCCACCACGGTGCCGTTGGCCGAGCAGTCCGTGACCACCTTGCTTTCTTCGAAGGCAAGGGTCCCGTCGCGGAGGTCCTGCGCTGCTTCGGCCACCAAGGTGGCGTATGGGCCGTCGTCTTGTCCCGGTTGGTCCATGCTCTGGATGTCCCCAAGTTCGTGCAACCACACCGTGTAGAAGGCACAATCCACGGCCATGGAGGGCGACCATGTGACCAGCAGCCGTCCTCCTTCGTCGTTTGGTGCGTCCTTGGCTTCGACGTCTTTGAGAGCGGGTGGGGCGAGACCGTCGTCCAGGCCGCCGGTGGGCACCACCGGGCCCAAGATGAGGGCGTCGCTAAGGTTCTCTTGGCCGGATTCGTCCACGCAGGTCAACCCAATCCAGTACACGCGACCCGGCTGGAGTGAAAGCACCGTTTCGTTGCCTCCGGTCTTCGGCAAGTCCAATTCAGGCGTAAGGCCGAGGACGTCGGTGCGTTCCACGGTCGAGGCGTACAACCGAGTGGAGGCGTGGTCCAACGCCGTGCATCGCTCCCATCGAACTTCGAGGTCGCCATCGGCTGCGTTGCTCAAGGTGGAGGGCATGGCTTCGCCGCTGTTTGGAGGCCTTGGAATTTCGTCGCTGGGGGTGGCAGGTCCGAGGGGCATCGACGGTGTACCAAGGCGACCGTCAGCATATTCCACGACGATCACGGCGCTGTAGTCTTGGCCGTCGATGAGCGGTTGGCCACCGGCGGTAAACACGTCAGCCTGCAACCGGCTGTGGAGCGCCACGGCGGCGTCCGGCTGGAGGTTGGAGCTCTGCAGTTCAGCCGCGGTCGGTGGTGCGGCCCAGCCGTCCGGCTTGAGGTAGATCAGGTACCGTGCGAAATCGTCGTCGTGGACGAGGGACCACGAGGCGCGGAGTGCACCGCCGCCGTCGTCAGGTCGGTCCGAGAGGTCGAGCAGCTCGATGGGGGTCTCCGTGCGGCTCCAGTCGTAGATGAGACGCACGTCCATGGATCCGTTCACTGGGCTGAACAGTTGTGCTTCAACGGTCAGGTTCCCGTTGAGCATGCGCCCGGTGTCCACGGCGGCTTGAAGGCGGCTGACGAAGGCGTCGTCGGCCATCTCGAAGGTGCCGTCCCAGAGCAGCAGCTCGGTGGAGGCCCACACGGCCGCGCCTTGGGTGTTCGAACTGAACACCAGCGGCAGGGCGGTGGGCGTGAGTGCTCCCGCCGCACCAGCGGCGAGGCTCACGTTGCTTAGACCGG
>CEUM01113423.1_pt1 | contig 14116 bp, 9 predicted proteins | sample 356421 | NCBI WGS metagenome assembly CEUM01 (sample SAMEA2622716, study PRJEB7988) | marine metagenome | biome: marine biome (ENVO:00000447); feature: surface water layer (ENVO:00002042); material: "saline water (ENVO:00002010), including plankton (ENVO:xxxxxxxx)" | depth 5 m | reverse complement strand
CCTCCGGGCGAGTTTGCGACCCACCGTCCCTATATGACCATACCGATGCAATTCAAGCAAGTCCCCGAAGGGGAAAGGTCATGGATGGAGCACTCTTAGGGGAGTTGATGTCAGGCTGGAGAAGGCTCCTTGAAGAGGAATCTGAACACCAGTGGCTGTCGTTTGCTGTGTTCAGTGCAATTGTAATTATTGGCGCTGTGTTAATCGATTGGTCTAGTGACTTGTCCGGGGTTCACGATGGTAGCACGCTTGATGTTGACGGCATTGTCATGGATTCTGCGGGCGATTCTATTCTTTTCCAAACTGATGATGGGATCAGAATTACACACAAAGACAATGAAAATAACGCACAGTATGCAACCTGTCTTGAGGAGTACAGAGGCATGACTCTTGCCTGCTTGGGCAACGAGGGTATGTTGGGCTTCATCGGCGATGGAAGTGATGATTGTGACGATACATGGTGCCAGTTCAGTATCGGCGAGAACATTACTGCCACCCAAGTCTCAGGTAACGGCTTGGCGATTCTAATGGTCGTTCAGGATGGAACTAGTGATGCTTTAGCAGCAATTTGGTTTGGAGAATCGAACCCCGAACCTATGATATCAGACCATGAAGGAAATATGCACCTTGATGTTATCCTGCCCACAAATGAAGGATGGCTGGTCGGCGGCTCCTGGCAAGCGCCAGCCAACTGGCTGGGCTCAAATCCTACATCACCCCCGATGTATGAACTAATCTTGCATGTGACATGGGATGGAGTCAATGCTCCAGCAATCGAAATTGTACACATGGGTAATGAGGGAACAATTCATGGATTATTCGCTACTGATGAGGGTTTCATTGCTACAGGCACATCAGATACAGTCTCAATAATCGATGATGAAATAACATCGCTAGGAATGCCAAGCTATGCCGCAGTAGGCGATAATAACGGAGATGTTTGGCTGTTTGGCGGTATTGGTTCTAATACTGTGGCAATCATATCTGGGACAGAAATAAGCGTTGAGAAATTACCTGAGCCTCTAGAAATTTTGCCATCATACGTCACATGTGACGAAGATGGCATGATCTCAATTCATGGAACTGACAACTCTGATAGCCCTTCCGCTTTGTCTATAGACAGTAATGCTCGTCAATCATTTACAAGTCTGAGGGGAATCCTTGATCTAAGTTTCATGTTAGTTTCAATCCTAATATTTTCAATAATGGGTTGGAATATTTTCGAGGCTATCCGCAAGGGCGAAGTATTCTGATTCATTTACCATTCATCCGATAGGAATGAATGATTCTCAAGGGCATCATTTACGAACCCCCTACGAAGTGTGACCACCCTAGCGCAAGCAATGGATGTGTCCCGATGGCGAAAAGAGGTATGATGGACCAATATATGGACATCAAAGCAGAACATCCGGATTCTGTGCTATTTTTCCGCATGGGAGACTTTTACGAACAGTTCCATGATGACGCAGTAGTTGCTTCTGAGGTATTAGGACTAGCTTTGACCAGTAGAGACAAGAAAGCATCTGATCCTATTCCAATGGCTGGTTTCCCTTGGCATGCACTAGAAGATAATTTGAGGCAGATGTTGCAAGCGGGTTTCAAAGTCTGCGTAGCCGAACAGGAAGAAGAATTGAGAGAAGGTGCAAAGTTACTCGAGAGAGTTGTAACAAGGATATACACACCTGGTTCACTTTACGAAGAAAGTCTGATTGGAGTTGATGAAGTTGCAGGCCTTGCTGCAATTTCACTCAAAGGAGATAGCTTGGGTCTAGCGATTCTTGATGCTTCAACCGGATACGTATGGACTGTAGAACATCACGGAGATGAAAGGTGGACTAGGTTACTAGATGACTTACTCAGAAGCAATCCGAAAGAGTTGATTTTCTCTCCTAGAGATGCTGAAAGGGAGGAAGTTCGAAGTGTGATATCGCAGATAGATGGAATTACACTATCTCAACATACATCATCTAGAAAGAAGGGCCAATATGCTCTCAAGAACATCCTTGATGTTGCTGATTTAGGCCATATTGACCTTGGAGATTCACCTTTAGCGATGGATGCAGCAGGACTTGCTGCAGATTATCTAGCAGCAATGCATATAGTTGATTCAATCGATTTCAGAGAAATCGAAATCATGCGGCCGGAAGGAAATATGATACTCGACCAAACGACTCTCAGAAATTTGGAGTTAACTCAAACATTAGCCGGAGAAAAAGAAGGGTCCTTACTAGGTGCTATTGACAAATGTCGGACCTCTATGGGAAGGAGAACACTCAAACAATGGCTATTACGTCCGCTTGCTAACAAAGGAAAAATCGAGCAGAGACAGGACGCTGTAGCATCTTTAGCTAGGTCTTCTAGGCGTTTAGATGAATTACGAAATAGTCTCAAGGGATTGAGAGATATGGAAAGGTTGGCAACCCAACTTTCCTACAACCGTTCAGGCGGTCGTGACTTGGTTGCAATTGGACTTGCCCTGGAAAGAATGCCCCGATTAAAGGCACTCTGCATGGAAGTCGATGACTCATTACTTGGTACCTTATCTGCAGACTTAGATGTCCTAGAAATGATGCGAATCGATATTCAAGCAAATCTCAACGATGAGCAGCCCCTTTCATTGCGTGATGGTGGAATAATCAGAGAAGGTATTGATGCAAAGTTGGATGAATTGAGAAAGGCCGCAGCAGTAGGACATAAGTGGTTCAAAGATTTAGAAGTCAAGGAAAGAGCTAGACTGGACATTCCTTCGCTAAAGGTTAGGCATAATCGTCAGATTGGATGGTATATTGAAGTCACAAAGACTCATTTGTCAAAAGTCCCAGAGGATTGGAATAGAAGGCAACAAATGACTAACGGAAACCGATATGTTACAGAAGAATTGGTTGAGTGGCAAGACAAACTTGTCACTGCTGCGACCAAGGCTAACGCAATAGAATATGATATGTTTAGAGACCTGAGAGACAGATGTAGAGAAAAATCCAGAACTCTAGGAATGATTAGTTCTAACGTTGCACAAATCGATGTATTGCAGTGCTTTGCTGAAATCGCAAGGAACCGTTCATGGACTAGGCCCACAATTTTTGAAGATGAAAGATTGGTCGCTAAAGGCCTAAGGCATCCTGTATTAGAGGCTCAAAGTGGGTTCGTACCTAATGACCTCAAACTTGACAAAAAGCGTCGCTTCCTCCTAATTACTGGACCCAATATGGGAGGAAAGTCAACCCATTTACGATGTGCGGCACTACTATCGGTTTTGGCGCAATCAGGTTCCTATGTTCCAGCAAGTAGCGCACAAGTGGGATTGGTCGATCGTATTTTTACCCGAGTTGGCGCATCTGATGATATCAGAAGAGGACGCTCAACATTCATGATGGAAATGATGGAGGTCGCTCACATTTTGAAAAGGGCGACTAACAAATCTCTGGTTTTATTAGATGAAATAGGCAGAGGTACTTCAACCTTCGATGGATTATCGATTGCTTGGTCTGTGACTGAGGATATCTGCAAGCGAATAGGTGCTAGAACACTTTTCGCAACTCACTACCATCAACTAATCGGACTGGAGGGTGATGCAGAAGGCCTAGTGAATGTACATGTTCAGGTCGCTGAATCCGATGGAGAATTGAAATTCCTGCATACTGTTTCAGACGGCCCATGCGATGATTCCTATGGAGTACAAGTTGCCGCTTTAGCTGGACTTCCGAGGCATGTTGTAGAACGTTCCAGTGACCTGCTTGGTTTCTTAGAGAGACAAGCCCAAGGCGCCAAAGCAGGAGAAAAAGGAGCTCCTACAGCACGTAGTGCTGGACAATCTTCTCTGCTAGGATTTGTTGGACAACCACAGGTCAGAATCGAAAAAGATGCATTGGGAGAGGCTTTGAAAAAAGCAATATCAAGCATAGACCCAGATACTATGAGCCCGAGGCAAGCCCACGATGCTCTGTATGAATTGTTGAAGTTAATGGAGGGAGAACAATGAGCGAACCTTCGAGAATAAAGCAACTTGATGATAGAACGATTGGCCATATCGCAGCCGGAGAAGTTGTCGAAAGGCCTGCTCAGGTGGTCAAGGAGTTAATCGAAAACTCAATTGATGCTAAATCATCTAGAATTACGGTTGAAATCGACCGTGGAGGATTTGATTTGATCAGAATTACTGATGATGGAACAGGTATCCACGAGCACGATTTGCCTCTATCTCTTGACAGGCATGCAACCAGTAAACTATCCAATGAAGAAGATTTAGCTGCAATAGGAACTTTAGGATTCAGAGGAGAAGCATTAGCAAGCATTGGTATGGTCAGTAAACTCTCAATTTCCAGTAGGCCTCGAGGTACTGAAGGACGAAGTATAGTAATGGATAACGGAAACAAAGGTAAAATCGAGCCTGCAGGAATAGCAGAAGGAACCTCGATCGAAGTTTCCAATATCTTTTCTAATCAACCTGCAAGATTGGCTTTCCAACGCAGACCAGCAACTGAAACAAGCAAAATTGTAGACGTAGTCGTCTCCCACGCAATCTGTCATCCTGAAGTTGGGTTCAGATTGGTTAGTGATGAAAAAACCATTTTGGAAGTACCAGCTGTCGACGAAATGGAAGACCGTTTGTATGATGTTCTGGGAAGACAAGCTGGAAAGATGATTCCGATATCAGCACCAAAAAGCGATTCTGATGCGCCTGGCGATGAAAGATGGTCAGGATGGATTTCTACTCCTGACATTACGCGAGGAAAAGGTGATGAAATCCACGTTCTGATAAACGGTAGGCCAGTCGCTGCTCAACCGTTTTTGCAATCGATCAGAAGAGGATACAAGACGAGATTGATGCAAGGCAGGCACCCTGTTGCAGTATTGCTTCTAGATTTACCAAATGATGAAGTCGATGTGAACGTACATCCTACCAAACGCGAAGTCAGACTCAAGCATTCCTGGCGTGTTCTAGAAAGGCTTGAGCGCAGTATTGCTTACACTCTAGAATCAACTCCCACCGAGCCAGAATCCAGTGGAGGAATTACTGGAATTACGTCATTAGCACCTCAACCAGCGGAGAGAAGGGTTGTCGAGAAGCCTGCATGGGCACAAACAGCACAAATTTCACTCACCGGAGAAAAACCGATTGAAATTAAGAAGGAAAAGCCTAGACCAATATCACAGTCTGAATCTTCTCAAACCACCATAACTGGGATTGAAGCGATTGCCCCAGCTCTTTCAATTGGAGAAAGAGAATTGCATAGGCATGCTGGATGTGGGGAAACAGAAGATATTGACAATACTGAACCACTAGGTCCGGTAATCAACGACCTGCCTGCTATGGAACCACTTGCGCAGTTCGCCGATTCGTATATCCTAGTACAAGCTGATGAAGAGTTATTGCTCATCGATCAACACGCTTTACACGAAAGAATTCGGTATGAAAGATTGAGACATGATGAAAGTCTATGGCAGGCCCAAGAGAGAATATCGCCCGTTCCACTTGACCTCGATGTTAGACAAATTGCGCGATTAGAAGCGAGAATTGAGGATTTGAATAACATGGGTTTTGTTATTGAAAAGAAGGCCGCTGGATATTCTATAACTAGTGCACCTGCTCTGCTTTCTGCAAGCGAATTAGAACCATTTATGCATGATATTTTGCTAGATATGAGTGAAGATGGAGCTCCTCTAGAGACCATTGAACAGCGCAAGGACCATCTGGCATTCCTAAATTCGTGCAGAGGCGCTGTAAAAGCGAATGAAAAACTAAACTTGTCACAAATGAGGAGATTGCTTGATGATATGCGAAGAATCCCAAACCCCTGGGCTTGTGTTCATGGTAGGCCAACTGCTATGAGGATTCCACTGAATGCTCTAGACCATCATTTCGGACGTCATGGTTGATTTTTGACTTTCAATCCAAGATTAACTAATTGTTCTAGGAAACTAGGCCATGCTACCTTATGCAGAGTTGCACCCTCAATAATTCCTCCACATATTGAGGCCAAAAGTATCGCAGTCATCTGAATCCTATGGTCATCGAATGTTTCAACAATTCCTTGCGGCCTAACCGGTTTTTGACCTCCGAGAACAGTGATACCATCATCGTTTATTGTCGATGTAATTCCAAACTTGGAAAGTAGTTCTGCAGTCTTCGTTATTCGATTTGATTCCTTGAAAGCAGCATGCTTTGCTCCACTAATCGTACCTCCCTCGCCCAATGCAAGCCATGCAGCCATAGGAGTGATCAAATCATTAGAATCACGTAAGAACTTGTTATCCAAATCATGACCTATTGAATCTGCAACTTCTGGTGCATTCTCGACATCTAAACCTGATAATTTTGCAAATGCCATCATCGAAGCATCGGATGGGATGACAACATCTGGACAGTTGACCACCCAAGGCTCTCCTGGAATGACTGCACCGGTCTTTTTGCACAAATCCCAAGTTAAATCAGAATGCTTTCGGGATACTGCTTCTCCATGGGTATTGATTTTGAAACCATTTGTGCGAGGCGCCATAAGCAACATAGCTGAGTGGAATTGAGATGTCTTTGAAACATCAATATTGACTGATTTCGCGGTGAATGGTCCAGTTAGTTTTAGAGGATACTCGGAATTTTCCGAAAGTGATTGCGCACTTATTCCTAACGATTCTACTAAATGTAAGGAACTCCTTGCTCGAAGGCTTGCATCTCCATCAAGTGTAATTGGGAAGTCGCAAGTTGCAGCTTGTGCAATCAAGAGTCGCAGTGCTGTCCCACTGTTTTGACAATCTAAAACCGAGTTTGACGGTTTTAGGTCACCACCAGTCATTGTCATACCATCCCATTTGATTCCCAAATTAGTCAAGCAATCAATCATGGCTTGTACATCTTCGCCAATCTCCCACATCTCGATTCTTGTCGGGGATTCGTCCATACTTGCTAGAGTCAACCACCGCATTGAATGGCTTTTAGAGGGTGGTAATCTTAGCGTGCCAGAAAGGATGCTGGGCTCGATTTCGAGGAGATTACCATCTTCACGACCTGCGCTAGAATCTGACATTGTCTTCCCCCCGTGAATAACGCCAAGCAGCATCAGGAGAAGAAGTCATCCAATGCGCATATTGAAGTGCGTCATCGATGTAGGGCCAAACATGGTCACAGACGCTCTTAATCGGCCTTTGCGTGACCTTAGGATATCTTTGACAGACCGTTGTAATATGCGATGCAGGTATTGTATGCCTAGGGAGCATTTTGATTCACACGATTTCCTCGCTAAAGAAGAGATTCTGTCCTATGAAGAATTGACCACTGTAGTAGAGTCTCTGATTCCATTGGGTCTTACGAAGGTTAGGTTAACCGGAGGGGAGCCATTGTTGAGAAGGGATGTATGTTCCTTCATTGAAATGTTACCAAAGGAATTAGATTTAGCGATGACCACTAATGGGATTCTTCTAGAGAGATTTGCGGTAGATTTAGCTGCTGCGGGTTTGAATCGTGTTACGGTATCACTTGATGCCCTTGATGTTGAGACATTCCAAGCGATGGGAGATACTAATGAAACACCAGAAACTGTACTGCGTGGCATTGAAGCCGCAAGAATGGCAGGACTTTCAGTTAAGGTGAATACTGTTATCAGAGCAGGATATAATGAGCATTCAGTGGAAAAGGTTGCAGAGAGATTTGTTGGTACAGATGTTGTTGTTCGTTATATCGAATTCATGGATGTTGGTGAAACCAATTCTTGGAATAACGATGAAGTCATCACTGGGGAAATGATGCGAGAGATGCTAGATAATCTTCAGCCAGTTAAACCGAATCATGTTGGAGAAGTTGCTAATCGATACAAAAGAGGAAATCAAGAGATTGGGTTCATCGAAAGCGTCTCAAAACCATTCTGTGGGGATTGCAATAGAGCTAGAATAAGCGCGGATGGATCACTATACACTTGCTTGTTCGCATCCAAAGGAAACGACTTGAAATCAATGCTCAGAATGGATGCAACTAAGCAACAGATTGCTGATGCTGTCAGAAACATATGGTCGAAAAGAGACGATGCTTATTCACAAAATCGTGGACACAAGGTCCAAGAAAAAGTGGAAATGTCATTTATCGGTGGCTAATCAGAAGTTGGCAACTTAATCTTAGCAAGCACAGTATTGCTTCCTTTGTCAACCAATTGGAAAAAGTGGTTTCCTGTATCACATTCGATTTCTTCGCAATTGATTACGAAATAATCTCCTTTGGTGATTGACCATCCTGCGTCGCGGTCATGGAATGAAACATTTGAACCAACAGTACCGTATACATCTGCATCATCTACGAAACCATAGTGCTCTTTGATGCTCTGGGCAGATTGGTTGACTATCGCCCATTCGACTTTAGAAGGGTCTAGAGATTGGTCTATGCTTGTAATTGAAACAACATGGTAACCATTCGAGAGTGCCCTCACGGATACGGATGCTTTCGGGTCGGCCTTTTCGACAGTATCAAGCGTAGTTGACATCATAACGAAAACCATACTCGAAAGTAGCACAGTGATTGCGAGTAAAAGCACAGTAGCGATGACTGGGCTTACCGCTTGGTCATCTCGGTGCATGACAAGCCCTCGCATACAAATCACTTGAATCAACCGCTTAGATTTCGGAATTTAAACCGTATTTATGCAATAATGATTGGTTTCAGACTATCCAAAGCATACGCCTACAGGTTACTGCTCTCCAAATTATACCTTTAGTCAAACGGTTAAACATCATGTTCAAAATCCAATCTGGTAATCTGAATATCATACTACCAATTTTGAAAGAACGCTTAGAATTACGCATAACTTTGCCCATTTGCTTCTTCCAGATTTTCTCATATTCTTCGAGTGGCGAACCAGACTTTAGATGCTTTGCAATGACTTGTCCAGCTATTCTTCCTCCAATCATTGCAATCGTGATACCTGCCCCATTGGATGGCAGAACCATTCCTGCAGAATCTCCAACCAACACATAATTTCCTTTGACGAATTTTTTGATAGTTCCTGACATTGGAAGCGAACCTGCACCGTTGAATGATATCTCTCCGTCATATTTTGAAATGAAATCCTCAGTGTATTCGTTCAGGCTGCGGCCTTTGGAAAAACTTCTCTGGATGCCTAATCCAATATTCGCTCCGCTAGATTTCGGGAACATCCAAGCGTATCCTCCAGGAGCCATGGAACCAAAGTGAAGTTCTACTGCATCGCCAAAATCACCCTCCATCAGTACGAATTTCACTGGGATTTTAGTTGATTTTTCAGTCCAATAATCTCTTCTTATTGGGCCATTGTGCCCACCAGCATCTACGATTATCTTCGCAGAGATTTTGCTTCCATTACGTAAAATCACTGAATTTTCTTTCACTTTATCGACACGGGAATCAACCAAAAACTCTGCACCAGATTCTTTGGCCAAGTCGACTAAAAACTCGTCGTGAGCGACTCTGTTAAGCACGTAACCGTCGAAATCATACTTCAGTGGTTTTCCAGATGGTGGAACTATGTGCATTTCTTTGGAATGGCGGGAAATTGCTGATTGAGGTGTTCTGAATAAATCATCCATGTCAGGAACGTCTGGGCACAGTCTTCGCATCTCGTCATTGGTCGGAACCAATTCTCCACATTGCAAAGGAGTACCAATTGGGTCTCTACCATCGACCACCAATACCTTCGCACCCCCTGATGCTGCATATCTTGCGACAGTGCTACCAGCGGGCCCACCGCCGATTACGATAACGTCGTGGTCGAATTTTGCAGACAAACTAATACCTCACTTGTGTCGATTCTTAATCAATTCAACTAGATGTTTAAGCAATTGCTTTGCATCACAATCCGGGAAGTAGTCTAGATTTTGCATTGCTCTTTCTAAATGATTCTGGATCAAAATCTCGGTATAATTCAGACTGTCTCCAAAATTAAGTAATGTAATCAATTCATCGAATAGTGAATCCTCAAAATTATGAATGATTTCTGCCAAACGTGCTCTTTGGTCTCCATGAAGGATCGTTAAAGCGTGAATAATTGGCAGCGTCATTTTACCTTCGTAAATGTCTGAGCCTCGAGGTTTGCCCATTCTCTCGTCTCCTCGAATATCCAATAAATCGTCTACCAATTGGAATGCGATGCCAATCTCCATGCCAAAATCGAATAACTTCTCGCATGCTTCTTGACTTGCGTTTGCGATTAATCCTGCTCCTTTACATCCTGCTGCAAATGGTCCTGCTGTTTTTCCTTTGACGATTTCAAGATAATCTTCGGGATTGGTAGAGAGATCTAGGATATGATCGATTTGAGTAAACTCAGCACTTGCTAATTTAGAACAATAATGCGCCATTACATCCACTACGGATTTTTCGTATTGACCACCAAGGCCGAATCCCTGTGAGAATAGCCAATCTCCTGCAATAATGGCTTTAGCTTGCCCATATTTTGCATGAATTGTGTCCTTACCCCTACGGGTTAGGGCTTCATCATTAATATCATCATGGACTAAACTAGCAGTATGGATAAATTCGTTGGACATTGCAAACGGAATGATTTCGTCCAGGTCTTGGCCGCCTGCCAAATCATATGCCAACATTACCATAATCGGTCTGATTCTTTTTCCACCCGCCAATACTACTTGCCCAGAGACTTCAGCAACTTCACCGAAAACAGCAGACTGCTCTGCAATAATCGATTCAAGATTGGCATTTACCAAATCCCTCATCTCGTCAATCCTGTCGAGCGCCTCATTGTCCTCCATGGAACCCCCCACAAGGGTCGCCTTCTTAACGAGTGGCGGACGCCCTCAGGTCGCTGGCAACTGCCGGCCGAGGTGATTGCATGAGTGTGGAAGACCGCTTTGAGATACTAATTTGTCCCGAAACTGGTGACGGTGTTAGCACTCATGCACAGAAATTCATCGATAGCTCTCCCGACGGCTTAGATTTAGTCGCAAAGCATGTTCCACATCTTGAGACAGCGATAGATCTGTTACTCGATGGCCATGGAGACATTGTTCCAGTTTCTGGAAAATGGTGGTTTGAGAACCGAATCAAAGAATTATCAGCAGGCCTAGTTTTGCCAAGAAGAGAACCAACTCGCGTCTTGGTAGGCGAAGATAAGCCCGAATACATTCCAAAGAATGGAGTTATTGTCGCCGATTGTGAAATCCTGAGGCGACAAATGATCCGCTCAAGAAAGGACCTGAATGTACAGTTAGCCGATGACTTAGAAGGCATTCCAGATGATGTTTTTGAAAGGGTAGAATGGTTGGAAAACCTGAGAATGAATCGAGAAATTGATGGATTCATCACGACTAGAACACTTCATTCATCTCTATCTTCTAAACCTAGAAGGCATACTTTGGGAATGCAGAGGCAAGATGATGCAAGAGCGAGATTCATTCCAGTTCCTTTGGAAGGGTATACTGTTTTACTAACCAGAAAGGACTTCCCTGCTTCGAGATTTTCCAAGGTAATCGATGTAGGAGCAGGACTTTCTTTCCGTCTTGAATTAACAGTTTTGGATACAATCGAGGAGAACATGAGAGATAAAATCGGTTTGATAATCGAACAGAGAAAGGTTAGAACTATTCTGCAAGATGTTGGAAATAGAGGTAAATCTCTTGGGTCAGAAAATCCTCTAAGAGAATGGAAAACGTTCTCTGGAGGTGAAGAGCATCAAGGACCGAAAGATTCCGACCCTAGGATTGACATCATCTTAGAAACAGTGAGTAAGGATGGTTCCGTGACTACTAGTGTTGAGAGGATTTTCCCAATTGATGAAAGCCATACTGGGACACAAAATTTAGTATTTAATTGGCAACAAATTTTGAAAATCGCAAAGGAAACTCCTGAAGAGGAAAAACGAGGAAGGATGAAGCAGTTGATGGACGATTATATCGATGAGCTTGTGACTGGCGGAAGACTATCCGAGGACAGGATATATTCGCCTCTGTTCAATGAAGATGACCACAACTAATCTTCAGAGATTTCTTCTCCGGTTAGTTCCCTGATTTTTGCACGACATCTTTCGATGTTTTCAGGGTCCCTATCATCCCCTGCAAGAATCAAATCATATCCATTGTTTGTCAATTCTCTTTGGAGTTCAATCATTTCGATTGGAGCATTTGCATCCACTACATCCGCAATCGACTCATCGATTTCCCGGGCTGATGCTTCCCATGAACCTGAAAGTTTCAGTAGATCCTTGGTCATCCTCTCAATAATATCAACAGCGGAAGGTGGGCGAGCCAAAGCTCCTTGAATTCGACTTACTGCATCAAGATGTAGGGTGCGTAATTCGCCTAACCGATTGGCTGCTCCAATGATTTGAGTAACCATCAATTCTCTATCGCCGTACTTGACGAGTCTTTTCTTAGCCTTCTCCAACTCTCGCTTGACTTCAGATGAACCCGCAATAATTGCATCTTGGATACTTGCAACCTCATTCAATATTGACTGAATTGATTCAACTCTATCGCGCATTTCTTCTTCCAGTCGCACTTCTTCTCGTCGAAGGTCGTGCCTAACTGTTGTGATAATGCCTGAGGCTAATGCAGTGGCCTCTTTTAGAGAGGTTCTGGCTGCTCTTTCATAGCGCCCCATTGCTCGCCCTCGAGTTTATCTCAGTCCAAGTACCGTTTCAAGGTGTTGTTTCCGGAGGTTGTGAGATACGGCCCCGTAGGGGCCTAGAGTTTGGAAATACCCCGCATAATGTGCCTTTTGGACACCTGAAGTAGGTGTAACCTCAAATATGGAGAGGAGTGGAGGGACGATTAGAGGTATGCGAATGGATGAGAAGCAAACCCTACTTTCTGAACTCCATCAGGCAAGGCTTGACCGCCTGAAAGAGATTTGTGCTCAGCATGGAATTTCTAAAAATGGTTCAGTCGAAGTCCTGCGTGCGAAACTAATCGCAGAACTCGTTTTGGACGAATGGGACTTCTCTCCCGAAAATATTGGTTCCATTCTAAACAATGACCTAGGTAAAGTTCTCACAGTATTTGGAGTAAAAAAATCCGGTTCAATACGTGAGAGAAGACAACGTCTATTCTTGCATCTAAACCACGATGCAAAGCAGTTAACCCCTGAAAAATTGGATTCCCTATCACGTGACCAGTTACACGAATTGTGCTCAAAACTCGACTTGCCTAGATCTGGAGCCAAGCAAGCACTACTAATGCGAGTTGCTGGTGTTCTTACATCACAATCTGGCTCCTGGGGAGTTATCAAAAAGAGCCTAAGAAGACCTCGAGGTGCTCCCAAGATGATTCATATTCCTTCACCAGGTGAAGAGGATGCCCCGGTGAAGCGAGTCGTGAAGCCAGTTGTGGTTCAGCAGGAACCTATTCCGGTGCAGCAAGTACCAATTCCCGTAACACAAGTTCCAATTCCTGAAGTAATAACTCCAATTCCTGTGGTACAAATCCCACTTCCTGAAAGCCCTGTGGAAGATGAGGTCGAAATTATTGACATTGCGCCTCAAACCCCAACGGAGACAACTCCAACTGCACCAGTTGTTGAATTGACTACTGCGGTCATTGAAATCGAGGGGCGCAGTGCAGAAATTGATGCATTGTGCAGAGATTTCCTACTGGTTGGTTCAGTGAATGACACTGAAGATGTCAACGCCTTTATTTCCAGCCTATCCGAACATGGTTTTGCTCTGAGCGATTCAAATACAATTGATTTTGTCAGGTCGAGACTATTTGCACTAGATGAGATGGCTAAGGCAGAAAAAGATGCCATGCATTCTATGCCAAATTCATGGAGAGAAAGAGAAGCGTTACGCAAATTCGAGGAAGCAAGGAATATTCTTAGAGATGCTCTACCAGAAATTATCTCAGAACACAGCGGTGAGATGGTAAAGGCAAGAATGGCATTTGAGGATAAAGCACGTAACTTGAATCTCGACCTTCGCTTGCCATCAGTTTCAGGAAGACTACATGCTCTCTTTGATTTACAAATATCTCTTGACGAAGAAATTGCAGCTACAGACCCAAGGACTGCAAGAAGGACAAGAGTAATTCGTTTGCTACAACATGGTGCGATCCATTTGAATTCTAATGAAAGGCGAACTCTAGACAGATTAGAGAGAAATATCGATGGATTTGAACAACTGGTCGAAGCAATACTTGACAAATCCGACGG
>CEUM01008887.1_pt1 | contig 14122 bp, 17 predicted proteins | sample 356421 | NCBI WGS metagenome assembly CEUM01 (sample SAMEA2622716, study PRJEB7988) | marine metagenome | biome: marine biome (ENVO:00000447); feature: surface water layer (ENVO:00002042); material: "saline water (ENVO:00002010), including plankton (ENVO:xxxxxxxx)" | depth 5 m | reverse complement strand
TCAATAAGTATAGAAAACTAATTTTTTTGTAAGTAATTTTAGAAAGCCCAACCAAATGATATATTACCAGCAAGACCAAGTCCATCACCAGCCCATAAAGCATCACCCTCAATTTTAGCATTATTGTAACGAATTCCAGTGTTAATGTCAATCGTGAAACCACTGTTATTTCCAAACACCCACTGATGTCCAAATAATCCAGCAATATTTAATACGTTAATTCCAAACTTATCATTAAAATCGTTAGAGTATTTTGTTGAACTATATCCTAATGCAGGAGCAAGATACCATCCATCAGGCGCCTCATTTGCAAAGTATATTTTATATTTAGCCTGACCACCAAGACCTGTTGATTTACCTAATATTCCTAAGTCAAGGCTAGAATACGTCAATGATAATTCTATTGATGAACCTTCATCAAGTACATTTTCATAAGTTACTTTCCCAATGCCAAATATTAAACTGAAGGGATTTATTTTAACAACGTTTTTTTGAGCAAAAGTAGCAAAGCTTAGTGATAAAAGGATTAGTAGAATTGATAGCTTTTTCATAAAAATTTACTTTTAACTTTACATAAATATGGTTAAAGTTTTTCAATAACTATATTGTGGTTTGTATAAATACAAATATCAGCTGCAATTTTGAGACTTTTTTCAACAATTTCCTCCGACGATAATTTCTTATTATTTTCCTTTAATGCAATTGCTGCTGCCTGTGCGTACATACTACCGGATCCAATAGTTGCAATATTATTATCTGGCTCTAAAACATCACCTGTTCCAGATACAATAAGAATCTGATTATTATCTGCAACTATCATCATAGCTTCTAATCTTCTAAGATATCTATCCATTCTCCAATCTTTTGCTAACTCAATTGCTGATCTTTTCATATTACCACCAAATTTGTTCAGTTTTTCCTCAAACCTTTCAATCAGTGTAAAAGCATCAGCAGTTGATCCAGCAAACCCAGCTAATATTTTTCCTTCGTGTAGAACCCTTATCTTTTTTACATTACTCTTTGCAACAGTATTTCCCATTGTTGCTTGTCCATCTGCTCCGATTGCTACCTTACCATCCTTTAGGACAGCACAAACAGTAGTTGATTTTAATTTTTTCATAATTATACTAGAATTTTAATTGGATCTTCAATAAGCTCTTTTAAGGTTTTGAGAAATGCTGATCCAGTTACTCCGTCAACAATTCTATGGTCACATGACAAAGTTACTTTCATGATATTACCAGGCACTATCTCTCCATTTTTTATAATTGGAGTATTTTTAATACCACCGACCGCTAGAATACAGGAATCATTTGGATTAATGATAGCTGTAAATTCCTCTATTCCAAACATACCTAGATTGGAAATTGTAAATGTATTTCCCTCCCAATCAGATGGCTGAAGTTGTTTATTTTTCGCTTTACCGGCAAGATCTTTTACCTCTAGAGAAATATGTGATAAACTTTTATTATCAGCAAATCTTACAACTGGAACAAGTAATCCATCTTCGACTGCAACAGCAACTCCAATATGAACATGTTTATTAATCCTTATTTTATCACCTAGAAAGCTTGAATTTACCATTGGATGTTTTCTTAATGCAACAGAAGCTGCTTTCAAAACAATATCATTAAATGATATTTTAACATCAGAAGATTCATTTATTTTATTTCTACCTTCTATACAATTATCCATATTAATTTCCATAGTAAGATAAAAATGAGGTGCTGTAAATTTACTTTCAGATAGTCTTTTAGAAATAGTTTTCCTCATTTGGGTTACTGGTATTTCTTCATATGACTCTTTTAAATGTATTTGTGGTAGTTCAATATTTTGTTTGCTTGAACTTTCAATTTTTTCCTCAGAATAATTTTCAATATCAGCTTTAGTTATTCTTCCTCCATCTCCAGTTCCAATAACTGATTTAAGATCAATGTTCTTTTCTTTGGCAAGTTTTTTTGCTAATGGAGATGCTTTTATTCTATCCGAATCAGATGATTCTGTAACTTCTTCAATTATTTTCTCCTTCTTTATTTCTTCAATTTCTGGATTTTCTTTTAATATTTGATCAGAGTTTTTTAATTCTTTTACCTCCTCTTTTACCTCTTCTTTTACCTCTTCTTTTACCTCTTCTTTCACCTCTTCATTATCATCCAAACTAGAAAGTATTTCATCAACATCTTCCCCTTTTTCACCAATAATAGCAATAACTCCGTCAACAGGAACAGAAGCTCCTTTTTCCACACCTATGTGAAGGAGAAAACCATCATCATATGATTCTAGCTCCATAGTTGCTTTATCAGTTTCTACTTCAGCAAGGATATCTCCAGACTTTATTTCATCTCCAACTTTCTTTAACCAACCTGCGATGACACCTTCTTCCATGGTATCACTCATCTTAGGCATCCTAATTATCTCTGCCATATATTTTATTTTGGATCAAATTTAACTCAAAAATTTATTTAAAGGTTTTAACTAAAGAAAATTATTAATTTTAGATTGTGATTAACAGATACACCCTTATAAATACTTCACACTTATTAAATACGTTTGATAATGACTCAGAAAAAGTTATTCCAATATATAATGCTTTCCCTACAAGTAAGATGCCAATAATAACCCTCTCTGAATCTAATAAAATCACCTTGTGTTATTGGGGGTCAACAAGTAAAATCTCTAAAAACAAATCTCCAGCAGAAAGGCTTATCAACGTTAACATTAATAGATTAAAAAAAAGTAATATGCTTTTAAATCAATTTAAATTTAATAGATGTCTTATACCATGTGATGGATTTTTTTTGTGGAAAAAAAAGAATTTAAAAGAAAAGATTCCTTACTATTTTAAATTTGAAAAATATAATTATATGTATTGTGTTGGGATAAAGGATTTATATGAGGATTATTCTGGAAATAAATTTGAGTACTATAGTTTTTTAACCGTAAAGTCATCAGTAGAATGGAATGAATTTACAAAAAATATTCCTTTGGTAATGGACCATAGATACTTGGATATTTGGTTTGATAAAAAATCTACTTTTGAAAAGATTAATTCATTTCTTTCTTCTACTAAATTCACTGATTTTAGAAACCACACGGTCTCCCCATATTTTGAAAAAAACTTAAATGAAAAATCTTTAATTGAGCCTAAAAGAAGTTCTAATCAATATGGCAATTATTCTCTTTTTGATTAGTTAAAAAAAATATAGTTTTGAATATGATAAAATCTAAGATTACTGGAGTAGGCTATTATGTTCCTGATAATATAGTAAAAAACTCTGATCTTGAAAAAAAAATGAATACTTCAGATGAGTGGATTCAAGAGAGAACTGGTATACAAGAAAGGAGGTGGGTAAATGATAGTAAACTTACTACCTCATCAATGGGTACTTACGCATCAGAAATGGCAATAAGTGATGCAAATATTTCTAAAGATGATATTGATTTTATAATTTTTGCAACTCTAAGTCCTGACTATTATTTTCCAGGATCTGGAGTTCTTTTACAGAGAAATTTAGGTATTAAAGAGGTGGGAGCTCTTGATGTAAGAAACCAATGTTCTGGTTTTATTTACGGGTTATCAGTAGCTGATCAATACATTAAATCAGGAATGTATAAAAATATATTAGTTGTAGGTAGCGAAGTTCATTCAGGTGCTTTAGATAAATCACCAAGAGGTAGGGCAGTATCAGTCATATTTGGAGATGGTGCTGGTGCAGTAGTTCTTTCTGCTCAAGATACTGACTCAGGTATATTATCAACGCATTTGCATTCAGAGGGTAAACATGCAGAGGAGTTAGCAGTTATTAAACCAGCTACAACTTTTTGGATTGATGAGATTCGTAATGATAAATCAGAGGATGGTACAAGTTATTTACCATATATGAATGGTAATTTCGTTTTTAAAAATGCTGTAGTGAGATTCGAAGAAGTAATCTTTGAGGCCCTTAATCAATCAGGACTGAAACCATCTGATATTTCGCTATTGATACCACATCAAGCAAATCTTAGAATTAGTCAGTTTATCCAAAAAAGGCTAGAATTATCTGATAGTCAAGTTTTTAATAACATTACAAAATACGGAAATACAACAGCAGCTTCTATTCCAATTGCTTTAAAAGAAGCATTGGATAATGGAAGATTAAAGTCTGGTGACTTACTTTGTCTAGCTGCATTTGGCAGCGGTTTTACTTGGGCTTCTGCTTTAATAAGATGGTAGCAAATAAATATTTTTTATTAAAATTTCTTATTGTTTTTTTTATAAATAATTCATATTCTCAAAAATTATTTATTCCAATTTCTGATAAAGAAATAATATCCCTTTATAAAAAAGGAGAAAAATCCTCTGACGGGTCATACATAGTTAACGATGAAAAAAATATTACCAGGATTAAAGGAAAATTTGATGGGAAAATTCCGATAGATAAATGGTATATATTTTTTGATGATGGAAATTTAATGGCACACTACAACTATTCTAAAGATGGTAAAATTGATGGAATATTTGCTGAGTATCACAGAAATGGACAATTGAAAACTGCAGGCAGATTTAAAAATAATAAACAAATTGAGTTATGGAAGACGTTTTACATATCAGGAATAGTTGAGACTGAAGGTGAAATGCTTAATGGGTTGAGATATAAACAGTGGAATTATTATTTTGAAAGTGGTAATGTAAAAGAAGTATCTAACTATAATATCAGAGGAGAACTCCATGGGGATTTAGTATCATTTGATAATAATGGAAATTTAGTTTCTAAAGCATTTTATATCGATAATAAAATTGATGGAGAATACATTGAGTATTATTATAATGAAAATATAGCTTTAAAAGGATACTATAAAAATGGATTAAAAGATAGTACTTGGATAGAATATAGTATCTATGGTAGAAAATCTTTCGAAAAAAGATATAGAAATGATTTACCAAATTCTGAGTGGGTATATTATTATCCTAATTCAAATACAATTCAAAGAATTGAAAATTATGCTAACGGCATTAAAAGTGGTTCTTTTAAAGAATTTTATTTTAATGGCCAGGTATCTAAGTCTTATTCTTACTCTAATAATTTAAGAGATGGACATTATATGGAATACCTTCCTAATGGGGAGATTAGTGTGAGTGGTAAATTTTTATTTGGTTTAAAATCAGGAGTTTGGGAAACATACAGAGAAGACGGAAATATCTATTCTATTGGAAATTTTGATAATGATTATCAGACAGGTAATTGGAAGTTTTTTCATAGAACTGGTTTTATTTCATCTGAAGGAGCATATGCTAATGGTTTTGAATTAGGCCAATGGATTTATTATTATAATACTGGTGAACTTGATGAAATTGGAAGTTATAATAATGGATTAAAAGATGGTCTTTGGGGTAGATTCCATAAAAATGGTGAGTTAAAGCAGGAAGAAAATTATAATAATGGAAAGTTAATTTCAATATCAGAGTTTTATAATAATCTAAATGAAGTTTTAGAAAAAGGTTCGTTCGATAAAGGTGATGGTGAGAAATTAGATTATTTTGATAACGGAAAAATATTTGCCAGGTCTAATTATAAAAATGGTTATCTCGATGGTGCGTATTTTGAGTATCATTCAAATGGTAGAGTTTCAATCAAAGGTCAGTATGAATTAAATAATAAGGCTGGTACATGGGTTGAATATAGTAAAAGAGGTCTTAAAATAAATTCAGAGAAATATGATTAAAGATATAATTATTGCAATTGATGGAAATTCAGGTTGTGGAAAGAGTACTACTTCAAGATTAGTTGCTAATTACTTTAATTATAAATACTTAGATTCTGGTGCTATGTATCGTGCTGTTTCCTTATTTTTTTTAAATAATAAAATATTACCAAATCAGGTTTTAAATAATTTAGATCAATTAGATAATATTAATATCGAATTTAAATCAAAAGATAACTCACAGTTTACTTTCCTTAATGGAGAAAATGTAGAAAAACAGATACGATCAGATGAAATATCATCATTAGTGAGCAGTTATAGTTCTATCTCAGAGGTAAGAAAGTTTTTAGTTAAAAATCAGAAGTTAATTGGCAAAAACAAAAAAATTGTTGTTGAAGGTAGAGATATAACCACGGTTGTATTTCCAGATGCCGATATTAAATTTTTTATGACCGCTGATATAGACGTAAGGGCGAGAAGAAGATATGAGGAAATGAGAGTGAGTGATAATAAAATTTCACTTAGTGAAATAAGAAAAAATTTGGATGATAGGGATAGGGAAGATTCTAATAGAAAAGATAGTCCTTTATTAGTATCAGATCAGGCTATTATAATAGATACAAGTCACCTAAAAATTGATGATCAAGTCAATAAAATTATTAAAATTATTGAGGAAAAATTTTCTTAATTTTTTTCTTATAAAAAACATTAATAAAAGATTTTTTAAGTTTATTTTTGTCGCCAGAAGAACTTACTTTTTCATTAACTAATGCCATTAACAGTCAATCTAAATAGAGGTTTTGATATAAAATTAGAAGGGAATGCTGTCAACGAAATTTCCGAAAATTTTAAGCAAAATTCTTTCGCAATCAAGCCAACAGATTTCATTGGAATTACAAGGCCAAAATTACTTGTAAATATTGGAGATGAAGTTATGGCTGGTGCACCTATTCTCTATGATAAGTTATTTGAAGATATAAAATATTGTTCACCTGTTAGTGGTGAAATAATTGATATTGTAAGAGGTGAAAAAAGAAGATTAAAAGAAATAAGAATTCTACCAGATAAAATTATAAAGTATAAGTCGCACAAATCCTTTTCACCTGATCAAATAAATAAAATTAAGCGAGAAGATGTGATAAAAATATTAACAGCTTCAGGTGTTTGGCCAAATATTATTCAAAGACCTTTTGGCCTAGTTGCTGACCCATCTCAAAAGCCTAAAGCAATACATATTTCATTTTTTGATACATCTCCGTTAGCTCCGTCATATTCATTTATGTACAAGGAAGATATAAGTTTTATAAAAGCAGGGTTAAATATTATAAAGAAACTAACTGATGGAAAAGTACATTTAAATCATAATTCTGAATCTATTAAGGATTTTAATATTGATGGTTTTGAGAATAATTTATTTAGTGGTCCTCATCCAACAGGTAATGTTGGTATCCAAATTCATCATATAGATCCTATTAATAAAGGTGATGTAGTCTGGACAACTACACCGTTTGGCCTTTTACAAATTGGAAAATTTTTTATTGAAGGGAAATATGATGCATCAAAAATGATATCACTTGTTGGATCAGAAGTCAATAAGCCAAAATATTATAAATGTATTTCTGGATTTTTAGTTTCTGATTTGATAAAGTCGAGTACCAGCGGAGATAACAGGATTATATCTGGGAATGTTTTAACTGGAAAATCTATAGGTAGTGATGGTTATCTAGGTTTTTATGATAATATGATTACCGTGATACCTGAAGGGAATCAACACCGGTTTTTAGGTTGGATAATGCCTGTCTTAGATAGGATAAGTTTTCAAAGGTCATTTGGTCTTCTATCATTCCTAAATCCAAATAAAAAATACTCTTTAGATACAAATACAAATGGCGAATTAAGAGCATTTGTTCAGACTGGTGTTTTTGAAAAAGTTTTACCCATGGATATTTTACCAACATATCTTTTTAAATCAATATTAGCACAAGACTATGATGAAATGGAAGAGCTTGGTATATATGAGTTATTGGAAGAAGATGTTGCTCTTTGTGAATTTGTTGATGTTTCAAAAAATGAGTTACAAAAGTTATTGAGAAATGGTTTAAATCTATTAATAGAAGGCTAATGAAATTTTTAAGAGATATATTAGATAAACAAAAACCAATGTTTCAGAAAGGTGGAAAGCTTGAAAAATTCCATTATCTATTTGAAGCTGGCGAAACATTTATGTTTGTACCTAATGAGGTTACTCCAAAGAAAGGTACTCAAATTAGGGATGCTATTGATTTAAAAAGATTGATGATGACTGTGGTGATTGCAATGGTTCCGTGTTTACTCTTTGGTATTTGGAATGTTGGTCATCAACATTTCCTCGCATACGGACTTGAAGCCTCATTTTTGGAAAAAATATTTATTGGTTCAAAACAAGTTCTACCCATCGTTTTAGTATCCTACGTGGCTGGTGGCCTTGTTGAAGTCGTTTTTTCTACTATTCGAAGACATCCTATAAATGAAGGCTTTTTAGTAACGGGTATGCTAATACCTCTTATAATGCCTCCAAATATTCCTCTTTGGCAAGTTTTCATTGCTACAGTATTTGCCATTGTAATAGCTAAAGAAGTTTTCGGAGGTACAGGAATGAATATTCTAAATGTTGCTTTAACTGCAAGAGTATTCTTATATTTTGGTTTTCCAAGTGATATAAGTGGTGATGTTTGGACCTATTATGGTGAAGATAAGGAATTGGTAAGTGGTTACTCAGGAGCTACTCCACTTGCAATTGGTGCAGGTACTGTGGGTGTAGAAGAGTCTGCTACCGTTGTAAATTTAATGGATGAGTATTCAGCACAAATAAGTAATAATAACTTTTATTCATTTGAAAATATGTTAATTGGTTCCATACCTGGTTCTATAGGTGAAACATCAACAATAATGTGTATCATTGGTGCCCTTATTCTTATTTTTACAGGTGTTGGTAGTTGGAAAATAATATTGAGTGTATTTTTAGGAGCATATTTTATGGGGTGGATATTTAATTTGATTGGTTTAAATGAGTTTATGAATTTACCTCCACATTATCACTTTGTTATGGGTGGTTTAGCATTTGGTGCTGTATTTATGGCTACTGATCCAGTTTCTGCTGCTCAAACAGAGACAGGTAAATGGATTTATGGATTTATGATTGGATTATTAACAGTTTTAATTCGTATTTTTAACCCTGCTTATCCCGAAGGGATAATGTTAGCTGTTTTATTTATGAATGTTTTTGCTCCATTAATTGATTTTTATATTGTAGATGCAAACAAGAAAAGAAGGTTAAAACGTGCAACAGTCTAATACATATATAATAATATTTACATTATTAATGACCATATTTTTTGGTACATTACTTTCATTCACAAGAATGCAATTAGGCCCAATTCAAAAGGTACAAGTTGAAATTGATACTAAGAAAAAGATTTTAGGTGCAGTTATGGATATATCATCACTAAATCCTCAAGAAATTCTTAGTTTATATTCAAAAAAGATGACTTCAGTAGTTTTAGATATATCAGGAAATGAAATCTCAGCTGTAGGTGGTGAGTCAATTATTGCGGAGGAAGTTAATATCCAAAAAAATTATAAGATCAATAAAGATGATAGAAAATATCCTGTTTTTATGTTTAGCGAAGATGGAAATTCAATAGATTATTATATTTTTCCTATGTTCGGAAATGGTTTATGGGATTGGATTTCAGGATTTGTTGCTCTTGACAAAGACTTAAACAAAGTTGTCGGTGTAGCATTTGATCATAAAGCTGAAACTCCTGGTTTAGGAGCTAGAATTTCATCAGATGAAATTCAAGATAGATATAAAGGCAAAGAAATATTTGACATTCAAGGTGAACTTATATCAATCAAAATGTTAAAAAAAGAAAACAATTCATCACTAAGCATACATGAAGTAGATGGTATGTCTGGAGCTACAATAACTGCTAATGGGTTAAATGATATGATGAAAAATTATTTAGATTGTTATTTACCATTTATTTTAAAAAATAAAAAATTAGATAAAACTCTAATATCATATAATGAGTGAAGTAAAGGAAAAGGAAGTTTTAAAAGTTAAAAAATCGGAATCTCTTCTATCTAAAAGAAGAAAAAATATTCTTATTGATCCATTAGATGATAACAATCCCGTTACTATTCAGGTACTTGGTATCTGCTCTGCTTTAGCAGTTACTATAAAATTAGAACCAACAATTGTAATGTCTTTGAGTGTTGTATTTGTAATGATATTTTCAAGTTTATTAACCTCACTAGTAAGAGATTATATCCCTGTAAGAGTAAGAATTATTGTTCAACTTGCAATTATAGCTAGCTTAGTAACCCTAGTTTCTGAATTCTTAAAAGCTTTTAATTATGAAATGTTTAAGGTTTTAGGTGCATTTGTTGGATTAATTATAACAAACTGTATCATTTTGGGTAGACTCGAAGCATATGCTATGGGGAATAAGCCCTATGATAGTGTTCTAGATGCAATGGGTAGCAGTGTTGGTTATGCTTGGATTATTTTGGCAGTAGCTTTTTTTAGGGAGCTTCTTGGTTCAGGTTCCGTTTTAGGATATAAAGTTTTTGAAATGATTGGCTGGGAAACATTCCCAACAAATGGATTATTTGTTGACTCTATTGGTGCCTTCATCATTTTAGGCTTGATAATATGGGTTCAAAGATCCAGGAATGGATATGTAGAAAATTAATATGGACTTAATAAATTTAATTATTAAAAGTGCTTTCATGGATAATATGGTCTTTGCATATTTTCTTGGCATGTGTTCTTTTCTGGCTGTTTCAAAAAAGGTTAGTACTGCAAATGGTTTGGGCCTTGCCGTAATTTTTGTTTTGACTTGTACAGCACCATTAAATTGGCTTATTCAGCAAAAAATATTAAATGAAGGCGCACTTTCATGGATAGGACCACAATTTGCAACAGTCGACCTATCATTTTTACAACTTTTGATGTTTATAGCTGTTATTGCATCTTTTGTTCAATTGGTTGAGATGATTATAGAAAAATTTTCTCCTGCTTTATATGGTTCTTTAGGTATATTCTTGCCTCTTATTGCTGTAAATTGTGCGATTCTTGGTGGTTCACTGTTTATGGTTCAGAGAGATTTTAATTTACAGGAAGCAACTGCTTTTGGGTTTGGTAGTGGTCTAGGTTTTTATTTAGCAATAGTTGCACTTGCCGCGATAAGAGAAAAATTAAAGTATTCTCATGTACCGGATGGACTTAAAGGGTTAGGGATTACAATGCTTCTTACTGGCTTAATGGGTCTAGCATTCAAGACATTTATTGGAATGACATTATAAATTTCTTATATTGATATGGTTATGAGGAATTTACTAAATAATTTTTTGAGAGGGCTTCTTCTCATAGTACCAATGGCTGCAGCTATATATGTTGTTTGGTATCTCTATAATTTTTTAGATAGTTTAATTCCTATTGCTGAAAATATTCCTGGTTTAAGCTTCGTTATAGTATTATCATTAATAACAATAGCTGGATCATTTGCAAAAAAGTATAATACAGGACTAATATTTTGGTTTGAAGATATTGTAAAGAAAGTACCTTTATTAAATCTTATTTATTCTTCTATAAAAGATCTAATGAATTCCTTTATGGGAGATAAGAAAAAATTTAATAAACCCGTTATAGTAAAAGTTGACTCTAATTTGTATAAACCTGGTTTTGTTACAAGTGATGATTTAGAAAAAATTGGACTACCTGGTAAAGTTTCAGTTTATTTACCTCATTCATACAATTTTAGTGGTAATGTATTTTTAACTGATAAAAAAAATATAAAACCTCTTAAAAACTCCTCCTCAGAAGTTATGAAATATATTGTTTCAGGTGGGATATCTGGGAAAATCAAAGCCTGATTTATGAAAACAATATCTCCAATTGAACTCAAATCAATAATGGATAAAACTGCTGATAATATTCAGTTAATAGATATCAGGGATGAATATGAGTATGACATATGCTGTATTGGTGGTGAAAAAATTAATATGTATGAAATTCCAGATAAAATTGAAAAAATTTCAAAAAATAAAAAGGTGGTAATTTATTGTAGATCTGGATCCAGAAGTGCAAATATTGTAAACCTTCTTGAAAAGAACTTTTCCTTTGATAATATTTATAATTTAGATGGTGGTATTATGCGATGGAGAGAGGAAATTGATTCTAGTTTAAAAGCTTATTAATATGAAAAAATATATAATAAGATATGGATTCGAATTCGTCGTTATTTTTCTTGGGATATTGATTTCATTATATTTTGAGCAGTCACGTCAAGATAAAATAGAGAATGAAAGGAAAAATAATTCAATTGAGCAACTTATTAAAGTAATAGATCAGGATATAAAACAGATTGAAAACTTTGTAAAGCTTCAGCAGATGTCTTTGGAAAGTAGTGAGGCACTATATGAAAATCTAAGATATAGTAGTAATCTTTCTGAGGAAAAGATTATGTATCATATATCATCTGTTGGAAGAGCACTCAAATCATTTTTTCCACAGGAAGGTATTTTTAATCAATTAATTAGTTCAGATTTGATAAAAAGAATAGAATCAGAGACACTTAAGACAAAGCTTTTTAAATTGTTTAATGAAGATTTAAGAAGACATGATGTACACACCAAAGAATATGATAATTTTTTCTTAGAATTTAATTATAAACTATCTGAAAAGTTCTTTCTTGAGCATAACTGGAAAACTGATGTTACTGAGGTAAATCAAGTTGAAGTAATCAGATATAAGTTTAATGATAATTATTATAAAAGTGATATATTTTTTGGGAATCTTATAGAGGCTAGAAAAAATATTTCAGCTTACCTCGGAGAATTAAGAGAGCTCACTTTAAAGTACAATGATCTAAAATCGTTATGTGTTGATGAGATTAATTAAAATAGTTTTATTAATTACTTTTAACTACTCATTCTCTCAAGAATTTAATGTTTCTGAATTTAAAATTAATAACCCTGAAATTTTAATTGAGGAGGTATCTGCTATTGGGTTGGATTCAGAAGATAATATTTATATATATCACAGAGGAAAAAATCCACTTATTAAAGTGAGTAAAAATGGTGACTTATTAAAAGTTTTTAATAATCAAATTTTTCCAAATTCACATGGATTAAAAATAGATAAGTATGATAAAATTTGGACTACCGATCTAAATACTAATATGATTATTAAACTAGACAGGCATGGAGAAATTGATATGGTAATTGGTAAGAAAAATACACCGGGGAAATGGTTAATTAGTCCGGAAGATTTAAATGGTTTTACTGATTATAAGTCTATGCCACTTTTTAATAAGCCTGCTGATATTGCATTTGATAGTAATGATAACATATATATAGCTGATGGATATGGAAACAATAGGATTGTTAAATTTAGTCCTGAAGGAGATTTTATTTTGGAGTGGGGTGTTTTTGGAAAAAAAGATGGTGAATTTCATCTTCCTCATGGTATAACAATAGATGATGGTGATAAGATTTACGTGGCTGATAGAGAAAATTCAAGGATTCAAATTTTCAATAGCAACGGAAAATTTCTTGAAAAGTGGGAAGATATAGGGTATCCGTACGGATTAAAATATCATGATGACCACATATATATGACTGATGCTAGAAACGAGAAAATCAAAAAGATTGATCTGAAAGGTAATATAATATGGGAATTTGGTTCCCCTGGAAGAGGTATTGGAGAGTTTGGTTGGGCACATGGGATTGATATCTCTAAGGATGGAACTATTTATATAACAGAGATTTTAAACTGGAGAATTCAAAAAATATCTATTAAAAATGAGAATAATTAATTCATTTATTAAAGAAAATATAAGAGTTACAATTTTTGATTTTGACTTAAAGTTCGTGATAAAGTTTGAGTTTGGAAGTCTTGAGCAAACATATAAAGTTGATAAATTAGAATTTAAGGATCATTTAGATTTAGAAGAAAAAATTGATGAAAAATTTATTAAATCTGTTAATAAAAGGTTTGATAGAATGTTAAAAGATCTTTCTAATTTATATATGTAAAAACTTTTAATTTGTGATCTCGTTTTTCAATTGTGAGATATTTATATATTATTTTTTTAATTTCTTGTTCGTCAACAGAATATATTAAACCAAATGCATCAATTAAATCTGAAGATGTTTTTTTTATATCTTTCTCAAAAAAGTCTGGCTATGGAACTATAACTGATCGTTACAGCTGTTTAGGTAGAAATGAATTGTTTACCTGCGAGCTGAAATCTGATTTTTACTTAAAGAATACAACTATAGAAGTGTGGGCGTTTCCTGCAGAAGGATATGATTTTGTAGGGTGGTCTGGGAGCTATAATTCAAAAGAGAATCCTATTTTTGTTAAAGTGGATTCAGATAAAAATATTAT
>CEUM01004895.1_pt1 | contig 14149 bp, 16 predicted proteins | sample 356421 | NCBI WGS metagenome assembly CEUM01 (sample SAMEA2622716, study PRJEB7988) | marine metagenome | biome: marine biome (ENVO:00000447); feature: surface water layer (ENVO:00002042); material: "saline water (ENVO:00002010), including plankton (ENVO:xxxxxxxx)" | depth 5 m | reverse complement strand
GATAAAATAGTTCTTGTTAAGGATGAAATAGGTTCTGCTTATTTACCAGAATGGAGTTTTAATGCAATAGGAGATTTAACCTTTTCAGAAGGATACCAAATTAAAATGATAGAGGAAGTAACAGATTTCCAATTCTGTCCAACTATAACAGGAACAAATTAATGTAATAGTAGTAATAATTATTTCAAAAATAGCCACTCTAATAGGGTGGCTTTTTCATTCTCTAAACTTTTTCAAATTTTTCCAAAAGCGGTTCGAACGAGAACCTACAAGGTGAGCCTTATAGGTCAAGTTATAACTTGACCTATTTTTTTATCTTAGCGTTAAAGCAAAATACCTAAATGAAAAAAATTATTTACACACTGTTTTTTATTCCATTATTATCTTTTTCGCAAAAAGAAGCCTATAAAATTTTTAATTCAAAAGAAAGACCAGTTACTTATTCAAAACTTTTAAAAAAAGCCAAAGAGTCGGATGTAATTTTATTTGGTGAGTTTCATGATAATCCCATAATTCATTGGTTACAATTAGAATTAACAATGGACTTGTATTCGATTGATACAAATTTAGTTTTAGGGTCAGAAATGTTGGAAGTAGATGATCAATTAGTAATAGATGAATATCTAGCAGGGTTTTATAATATTGAAAAATTTATATCCGAGTGTAAAGTATGGCCTAATTTTAAAACTGATTATTTGCCAATATTAAATTTTGCAAAGGATCAAAGTATTGATTTCATTGCGACTAATATTCCTCGAAGGTATGCTTCAATAGTATACAATTATGGGCTTGATACTTTACAATATTTATCAAGTCAGTCCAAAAAATACATAGCACCTCTTCCTATAGAAATTGACACATCATTATTGAGTTATCAGGAGATGTTATCGATGGGATATGGTCATGGAGGTGATAACCTACCTAAATCTCAGGCTATAAAAGATGCAACTATGGCATATTTTATTTCCCAAAATTTAAATTCCAATGGAATATTTATTCATTATAATGGTTCATATCATTCAAAAGACTATGAAGGAATATATTGGTATTTAAAATCAATTAATTCTCAATTAAACATACTAACTATAGGCTGTGAGGAGCAAGAAAATATTTCTAAATTGAATGAAGGATACAGCAAAGCTGATTATATTATTGTGACACCAAAAAATATGACAAAAACATATTAATAATTTTTTCAAATCCTTCCAAAAGCGGTTCGAATGAGAACCAAAAAGGGAGGGCTTATAGGTCAAGTTATATTAAAAATAACTTGACCTTTTTATTTTATATATATTAAAACTTACACTATGAGTCCTCACAGTTAATCTTATCAATTGTATAACCATAATGAAGAATTCTCCATTTTTCATTCTCTTTTACCAGAAAAAACAAATTTGTTCCACAATGAGAAAAAACGTCATCTAAATAAAATTCATAAGGTGCCCAGACACTTGCAATATTTCCATCAGTAGTAATAATTGGATCCCAGTATTTTTCAAAAAATTTATTTTCTGATGTTTTAAGGAAGTCTAGTGAAGAGCTAGATTTTTTATGATAGGAAGAATCATTTTTTACATAAAACTTTATTTTATCTAATTCTGAATCAAGAATATCTGATACAATCTCAGGGTTTTTCGTGTTAATTGCTTCTGTAAACTTATCAATTACAGAAATAATTTCTCTTTGAGTTGATTCTATGCTTGAAGACTCTCTATTCTCAATTTGTAAATCTGTTTTTGAGTTATTACAACTCATTACTATCATAACAATTAACAATGATATTATATTTTTCATATTAGTTATCGATTTAATTCATATTAATATGCGAATCTAAACAAATTTTTTAGTAGCGTTAGAGTAATATTTAAAACTCCCATGATTATGTTTTTTCATTCCCTAAACTTTTTCAAATCCTTCCAAAAGCGGTTCGAACGTGTTATTTTAATCGTTTTTTTTTAAGATTTCCAGACATTTTACCATAGTCCTCAGCACTGATAACATTAAAAAAAAATATCTTGAGCTAGTTCAAAAGTATTAGAATGCGCATTAATTATGTCTTTTAAATTAACTGAATACCCGCCTCCCATGCTAACTTGAACTGGAATATTTTGCTGCTTACAATAGTTTAAAACAAATCGATCTCTTAATTTACATCCTGCAATCGAGAGTCCCAATCGCCCTAATTTATCAGTTTTTAAGACATCTACACCTGCCAAGTAAAACATAAAATCAGGATTAAATAAATCTACTAATCGAGGTAGGTGATTTTTTAAAGCATCTAGATATGTGTTATCACCAGTATTATCTTCTAGAGGTAAATCAAAATCACTATTTTGTTTTCTGAAAGGATAATTTTTTTTACCGTGAAAGGAGAGAGTGAAAACAGAATCTTGATATTCAAAAATAGAAGCTGTTCCATCGCCTTGATGAACATCTAAATCGACAATCATAATTCTTTTTGCTAGCTTGTTATCTAATAAATAATTTGCAGCAATAGCCTGGTCGTTAAGCATACAAAAGGCACCAGGTCTATTTCTAAAAGCATGGTGGGTTCCTCCTGCTATATTCATTGAGATACCATATTGTTGAGCATAAAGTGTATTTTGAATAGTACCTTGGGCTATCACATGCTCTCGCTTTATCAATTTATTAGAGAGTGGAAAACCGATTTGCCTCGTATCTATTTTTGATAATGATAAATTAATTAAATTATTGTAATAGTCTTCGTCATGTGTAGATAATAGTAGCTCTTTTTGAATTTGTGATGGGGAGAAAAAATTTTCTGTGTCACAGATGTTTTTTCTCAATAATTGTTTTGGTAGTAACTCATATTTTTCCATTGGAAATCTATGCCCAAACTTTAGCTTATGATTGTATATGGGATCGAAAGCAATTTTTAACATTTTATAAAATTAGATGATTTTATTTTTAAAATATTTTTAATAAATTTGTATAGAAATAACACTTAAAAGCTATACAAAATGAAAAATAAATCAAAATTAGTTAAATGTAGTTGTGGAAATACAAGTAGTACAGACGGTTCATGTGATGGTTCTCATGCTAATTCTAATAAATAATTCTTTCAAAATATTTTTTCCTTAACACTATATTTAAGAGAGTTTGATTTTCAACTGCCAATAATAAATCACTGTTTATTTAGTTAATGATAAAGCCGCTTTGCAAGTGGCTTTTTTATTCCATAAACATCTTAATAATTTTGTAATCAATTACAATAAATGAAATTCTGATTTGAAATTTATACCTCTAAATTATATTACATCAGATAAATCGAAAAATTTTATCGAAAAAACTACATTGCTTTTAGCATTAATTTTTTTCATAATTCATCTTTCCTTAATCTATCTATGTCAAAATCAAATAATTCAAATTCCAGTAAATAGTAATCTATTTTATAGTCCTATTTCTGCAATATACACCCCGTTTTCTTTTATATTAATTTATGAAGTTTACTTGCTTGTATATTATATCCCTAAATCATTTTCAAATTATATTATTAAACAGTATGAAATAATCTCCCTGATTATTTTACGGAAGTTATTTAAAGATTTATCAATTATAGATCAAGACGGTGGTTGGGCTCAATTTCAAGATTTTCATCTCCCATATCAGCTTATTACTTCATTAATTTTATTTATAGTTATTTATTTATTTAACAAAGAAATTAAGAAAACAATAAATATAAAGGGTAAGTCAATAAATAAATTTATCAAGTTTAAGAAGATTATTTCAACACTACTATATCCAATACTATTTCTACTAGCTTTACATACATTAATTTCATGGCTTAACGATGTATCCATTAATTTTAAAATTGATAATTTAAATTTAGATAAATTATTTTTTTACGAAGTATTTTCTATCCTTATTGTTGTTGATGTGTTACTTCTTCTAATATCATTTTTTTACACGGATAAATTTCATAAAATTTTCAGAAACTCAGGATTTATTATTTCTACAATTCTCATTCGTTTATCGTTTGGATTTCATACACCATTGAGTAATATTCTTATACTATCAGCTGTCTTTTTTGGGTTATTAATTTTAATTATTCATAATAAGTATGAAGCCAACTTAAATAAATCATAATACTATAATTAATTATAATTAGCCACTATAATAGGGTGGCTTTTTAAAGGAGAGCTTTATAGGGAAAAGTTATCTTTAAAATAACTTGACCTTTTTTTATTTGTTAATGTTTTGTTATCATTTAAAATACGCTAATAATTCGTAATTTTTTTAGCGTTTCATAGATGTAAAGTTTTTTATAATCCTGGGGGGGTAGTTAGAGAAGCCACTCAACTCGAGTGGCTTTTTCATTCTCTAAACTTCTTTAAACCCTTCCAAAAGCGGTTCGAACGAGAACGCACAGGAGAGCCTACAGGTCAAGTTATTTTTAAAAATTAACTTGTTGTGATATTAGTCTAAATTTATTGGTGAATCTTCCTTTATTACCCGTTTATAAAACAAGCTTGCATTCCAAAAAATAATAAGCAAGACGTATATAATCTCAAAGACACCATAACTAGGAAAGGGAATTAATAAGAGTGAACTAAGCAGCATTAGTGATCCTATAAAGATTGAAAAAAGCCCTTTTCTTAGATATTTAAGTGAGCGTGAAATCCCAAAAAAGAAAACAAAGAAGTTATACGTTAAAAAGAAACCAGTCGCAGATATTCTGTGAAGCAACACTCTGTTCATAGGAACTACTGCTGTTAGAAAAAGCGAAATAAAAGAAACCCCTATAAGAAGCCTTAAAATCCTTAAAGTTTTTCTTTTGTTAAAATAAATAGGTAAAGATTTTTTGGCATTTAAATAGATGGCAAAAGAAATAATGATTAGTGAAAGGTTCCAATACCAAGCAGTTATTTCTGCCACCCCAAAATAAGAAAGAGGTTTTTCTATTGGATTAAAATCGGGAATCATATACCAGCAAATAAGAGGAGATAGCACCCCCAAAGACATTGAGAATAACAAATACACTCTTCTCCAAAATCGAACTCTGTTAATTTGCACCGAGATTTACTTTTACCTTTATAAGTTGGGGGGAAAAGTTCAAATTTGAAACGAGCTTACTAAACTATTTTGGTTAATAGTTTTTATTTATGAGGCCACATTTAATCTAAAACCCACCCCGCGAATGTTTTCAATAGATATGTTTTGATCTTGCGTCAGTTTTTTGCGAAGCTTAGAAATAAAAACATCTAAACTTCTTCCCAAGAAATAGTCATTCTTACCCCAAAGATTGACAAGGATATATTCTCGTTTAACGATTGTATTTTGTTTTTGCGCTAAGAGTGATAAAAGCTCAGATTCTTTTAATGTGAGTGTTTGTTCTATTCCTAATATACTTAGTGTTTGCTCTGTAACATTTAATTGAAAATCTCCAATTTTGTAGTAGTTGTTTTGAGCAGTGTTGATTTCTTTACGTTTTAAAAAAACCTCAATTTTAAGACACAATTCATCAATATCAAAAGGCTTTGTTAGATAGTCATCTCCACCTACTTTTAATCCTTCTATTTTATCTTCTTGCATTGATCTTGCAGAAAGAAAAATGATGGGTATGTGTTCATTTTCTTGTCTGATTTTTTTTGCCAATTCAAATCCATCTATCTGGGGCAACATAACATCGAGAATGCAAAGGTCGAATATCTGTTCTTTAAAAGTAGATAAGGCTTGTTTCCCATCTTTACAAGAAACGACTTGATAACCCCGTTTTTTAAGCTGATCACTTGTTACAAAGCTTAAGCTTAAATTGTCTTCTACATATAAAATTTTAGCCATTGTTAATGTTTAATTTTGAAAAGAACACTCGTCCCTTTTTCTTTTTCACTTTTGATTTCCCAATCCCAATGGTGTGCTTTACAAACTTGGCTTACGTAATATAAACCTAGTCCAAACCCTTTTACGTTATGAACCCTTCCTGTTGGAACACGGAAGAATTTATTTTTTACGTTTTCAATATGCTCTTCAGCAATGCCAATTCCATTGTCTGAAATACTTAAATACAAAAACCCGGCCATTTCGGAAGTTTCAATATTAATTTGTGGATTTTCTTCAGAATATTTAATAGCGTTATCAATAATATTATATAAAACATTTGTCAAATGCAGTTTGTCGCAGTTAATTAAATCATTTTTCGCAAGCAGATTTGTTATTACATCACCCCCTTTTGTCTCTAGGTTTAATTTAACACTACCAACAACGGATTTTATAGACTCATTTAAGTGTATTTTTTCACTTTTTAGGTTCATGCGTCCCTGTTCAATTTCCGTTATTTGTAGGACTTTTTCTACTTGCCAATTAAGCCGTTCATTTTGTTCTTTAATAATTTGAGTATAATTGCTCAGATCGACATTATTTTTAATATGATCGTCCCCAAGCAAGACATCGGAAGCAATATTAATTGTAGATATTGGTGTTTTAAACTCATGAGTCATGTTATTTATAAAGTCTTTTTGAAGTTCGGATAAGTGCTTTTGCCGAAGAATAATGTTTAACGCATAAACAAAAAATGAAACAGTAATCATTAACAGGAAAGAAAATATAATCCAAAGGGTATTTCCTGCAATTAAATAAGAGGTTTGTTTTGGGAAATTTATTCCGAAGTAATAAATAAATTCATCATATTTGGGAAGCTTACCAAGCTTGACGATTCTTTCGTTTTTATTGAAAGAAACATATTCTCCGTATACCATTTTTTCACTCGAACAATCGTATATTGCAAATTCATAGTCAGTGTGTATGTTTGATCTATGAAATTCTTTGTTTAAATAGAGCTTTAAAATATTAGCATCAATGGCTTCTCGAATATTAACAATGAAATAGTCTGATGATATTTGTTTTACAGGATTCTTAACTGGGAAATCCATTTTATTGTAGTCAGAAATTCTTTCTGCCACTCTTTTTAATGAGATAAATACGCTTTCTTGAAATTGCTTTTGTTGAAGGTTTAATGCTTGATTTATCCAGTAAATTTGAACACTAATAACTCCGGCTATAGCTATACTTCCGAGTATAGCAACGTTTCTAATGGTACGGTTTTTCATCTCATAAATGTAATTAAATAACTTAAGAATAGATTCCATATGGTTTTCAGTGCATAATTTTTTACAAAAAAAGCCACCTTAAAAAAGAGTGGCTTTTTTTAATGCACTGTTTAGTAAGTGCAAATAGTTTGTCTTTTATTTGAATGCATTAAGACCAGTAATATCTAGCCCTGTAATTAGTAGGTGAATGTCATGTGTTCCTTCATATGTAACCACAGATTCAAGGTTCATCATATGACGCATGATAGGGTATTCACCAGTTATACCCATTCCCCCAAGCATTTGTCTTGCATCTCTTGCAATTGTCATGGCTATGTCAACATTGTTTCTTTTAGCCATAGAAATTTGGGCAGAGGTCGCGCGGTTTTCATTTCTTAGTTGACCTAATCGAAGAGTTAATAATTGTGCCTTTGTTATTTCGGTAATCATTTCAGCTAATTTTTTTTGTTGCAATTGAAAAGCGCCTATTGGTTTATCAAATTGCATACGTTCTTTTGAATAACGTAGAGCTGTGTCATAACAATCCATCGCCGCACCAATTGCACCCCAAGCAATACCATAACGTGCTGAGTCCAGACAACCTAAAGGTGCACCAAGTCCACTTTTGTTTGGAAGCAAGTTTTCTTTGGGAACTTTTACGTTGTCAAAGACCAGTTCGCCCGTAGCAGAAGCTCTAAGAGACCACTTGCCATGCGTTTCTGGGGTAGTGAAACCTTCCATACCTCTTTCTACTATTAAACCATATATTCGACCTTCTTCATTTTTTGCCCAAACCACAGCAACGTCAGCAAAAGGCGCGTTTGAGATCCACATCTTAGAACCATTTAAAAGATAGTGGTCTCCCATATCTTTATAATTTGTTTCCATTCCACCTGGGTTTGACCCATGATTAGGTTCTGTTAGGCCAAAACAACCTAGGCGCTCCCCTGAAGCAAGTTTTGGAAGGTATTTTTTTCGTTGCTCTTCAGTTCCGTATTTGTAAATCGGATACATCACTAAAGATGATTGAACTGAAGCAGTAGATCGAACACCAGAGTCACCCCTTTCCAATTCTTGCATAATTAATCCATAAGAGATTTGATCTAATCCAGCACCACCGTATTCTTCCGGGATATAAGGACCAAATGCCCCAATTTCCCCCAACCCAGAAACAATTTGTTTAGGAAATTCAGCTTTTTCACAAGCATCTTCAATAATAGGAGAAATACATTTTTTAACCCAATCTCGAGCAGCATCTCGAACCATTCTGTGCTCTTCGTTAAGAAGATCGTCCATATTATAGTAATCAGGTGCTTGAAACAAATCTGTAGCCATGCCTTGTTATTTAAGTTTGTCCAACAATAGTAGTAATCTACTTTTTTCTATAAAACATCATTTTTATCTGAACAAAATTACAATATATAATTTATAATGTTCACTATAAAATTTATATATTGGAATGTTATTTGATTCATTGCTGTTAAGAAAACAGCTAATAATAATACTCTCATGGATTCGAATCGTCGAGATTTTTTAAAAAAAGGCTTCGTAGCTACTTTAGCTTCGTTTATACCATTTAAATTAAATGCCCAAGTCAATTTAGACTGTGAACCAACAACGACTGATATTTTAGGCCCATTTTTTTCTGAGGGCGCTCCAGAAACAAATTCTATTATTCCGGAAGATTATGAAGGTGAACGACTCTTTTTATCTGGGACATTATCATCCACAGATTGTGATAGGACGATTTCTAATGCAGTAATGGATTTTTGGCAAGCCAACGAAAATGGAGATTATGATAATGTAGGCTTCAGTTTTAGAGGAAAAATTATTACTGATGAAAATGGAAATTATAATTTAGAGACGATTATTCCAGGTAAATATTTAAATGGTTCACAATACCGACCATCTCATATTCATTTAAAAGTACAAGCAGAAGGTTACGATGAATTGGTTACTCAAATTTACTTTCAGGGCGATGAGTCTATTTCCGCAGACCCTTGGGCAAGCGCACCCTCAGCAATAAATAGAATTATACCTCTTAATTCGGGGTTTGCAGGAGATTGGTTTGGTGTTTTTGATGTCGTATTATCTGGAGATGGCCCACCTATAGGAATAAATCAACTTCAAAGAGAGTATGGTGATTTAAGTCAAAATTATCCCAACCCTTTTTCAGAACAAACGAAGTTATTTTTAGTCTTAAATAAAGATGCGAATACCGAGATTGAAATTTTTGACCAAAAAGGAAGTTTGGTAAAAGTCTTAATATCCCAGTATTTAAAAAAGGGACGATACGAGTTTAATTGGGGCTCAAAAAATCTTTCAGATGGACTTTATACCACGGTATGGACCTCAGATAAAAAATTGGTTAAAACCATTAAGATGATTAAACAAACTAATTAATTTTTAACACATGAAATATCTAGGAACAATTTTTGCTCTATTGGCAATCGTTTATTTTAGTTCTGAAGACGTAGCTCACACTAGTAGTACTGGAGCCCCTGCAGCTAACACTGCTTCTCTCGGTGATGGTGGGGCAACATGTAATACAGCTTATTGCCATTCTGGCCCTTCAGCACAGTCGGGGGAGAACATTGCTATATCTGTACTACAAACCTTAGGTCAGGGGCCCGCTAGAATTTCAATTGAAGTGTCAAATTCAGGAGGGATTCAATATGAAAAGGTTGGTTTTCAGGCTTGTGTTGAAGATGATTTTGGGAATAAAATCGGTGAGATATCTCTTGTAGACCCAATCCGAACAAAATTCCCTAATGGTAATAGTGATTATATTACCCATACTTTTGCCGGAACAGCACCATATGATGATTTTTCACACCTTTGGGAATTTGATTGGATACCACCCGCTAATTTTGAAGGACAAGTAGCCAAGGTGTATGCCGCCTCAATACTATCAAATAACAACAATCAAAATAATGGAGATGTCCATGTCACCAATCACTATGTATTTAACGTTGGTGTTTCTATAGAAGAACATGGCCTGTTTGATTTCTCTGTTTACCCAAACCCTGCTCAAGATGAGATTCATATTTCTTTTTCTCAAAAACAGCATGAAAACGTTGTTATTTTACTTTATGATTTTAAGGGGTCAGAGACTGTTCTCTTTGATGGTAAATGGAATCAAAATGTAGAATCTATTGCTCTGCCTTCACATATATCAAGTGGGCTTTACACTCTTGAGGTTCGATCGACTTATGGACGATCGACAGAAGTATTAGCTATTCAATAATTAAATTTTTTAGCTTTGTAAAAAGCACGCAATGATAGAAATACTTAGAGAGTCACCGCAGTCTTCATGGACTTTAATTCTTTTTTTTCTGATTATTGTTATTTACATTTATTTATATAATGATGATGAACGACGCTTTCGCTATTTCTTTCTGTCTCTCTTCAACAAGCAGTATCAAGTTAGTTATGGTCGGCAAAGTAAAGTGTCTGGACATTTTATACCATTATTGTCTTTAACTACGTTTCTTTCTTTATCTTTTGTACTCTCTTCATACTTAGCATATTGTTCTAAATATAGTGCATACTCCTTTTTGTTTTTATATGCAGCACTTTTTTTATTCTCTTTTATACTATTAAAATGGCTTGTTGTTTCTATGCTATTTTTTCTATTTAAAAGAGAAAAATTATTTCAAGAATTTATGGCTTTATCTCTTCATTATATTAATTTATTTATAATACCAATTGTATTTTCTACAATCTACTTGTATTTGATAGGTAGTTTTAATCAAAAAAGTATAAACCTCTTATTATCAACTACATTAGTCTTGTTAATTCTTGCCAAGTTTAAGACGCTTTCGCTTATGCGAAATATTATTTCTTTGGGAGTTTTGTATATTATTTTGTACATTTGCGCTGTAGAAATAGCGCCTTTTTTGTGGTTGCTAATAGGTTTGAATTGTTGATTAGAAATTTTTCTACTGACTTTTGAAGAGTGAACCCCTAAATGATTGAAGATTTGAAAGTAAAAACTATTCTTGTTTCTCAGCCTGAGCCTAAGAGCGGAACTTCACCTTATCATGAATTAGGTAAAAGTCAAAAAGTTAATGTAGACTTTCGATCTTTTATACATCTTGAGCCTGTTGCTGCATCAGATGTTCGTCAGCAGAAAGTTTCTTTTACAGATCACACAGCTGTTATTCTTACTAGCCGCCATGCAGCAGATCATTATTTTAGAATATGTCAAGAAATGCGCTTTGAGGTACCTACTTCAATGAAGTATTTCTGCATGTCTGAAGCGATTGCATTTTATTTACAGAAATACATTACCTACCGTAAAAGAAAAATATATTATGGCAAACAGAGGTTTGTAGATCTTATTACGTCAATTAAAAAACATAAATCAGAAAAATTTCTATTGCCTTCTTCGGACATTTTAAAACCAGTTATACCTCAACTCTTAGAGGATAATGGCATTAATTATACCCGGGTCGTACTTTACAAAACAGTTTGTAGTGATCTTTCTGATTTGGAGAATGTATTTTATGATATTTTAGTTTTTTTTAGTCCTTCTGGTATTAAGTCATTATTTCAAAATTTCCCAAATTTTGAGCAAAACAATACCCGAATTGCAGCATTTGGTAAAACAACTCTAAAAGCAGTCGCAGATGCTGGTTTGAGAGTAGATATTGAGGCGCCAACTGCTAAGGCCCCATCAATGACTATGGCAATCGAACAATACATCAAAAAGGTAAATAAAAAGTAGTTTTTTTATTATTTGACTCAAAGGGCGATTTATCGCCCTTTTTTTATTGATTTTTTCTAATTTTACACTCATGAGTCAAAGCTTTCATAAAACAGAAAGATTAAAGAGTAAAATAATTTTTGATGAATTAATAGCTAGTGGTTCAACTATAAAGAAACATCCGTTTATTCTTGTTTGGAAGAAATTAAATGTAGACCAAAGTTACCCAATAAGAATAGCGTTTTCAGTTTCTAAAAAACGCTTTCCTCTAGCTGTTGACCGAAATGAAATGAAACGTAAGATAAGGGAGGCTTATCGGCTAAAAAAGTCAGATATTTATGCCAATCTTAAAAACAACTATGCAGTTTTGCTTATATATACACCTAAAGAGAAAATCAAAAGAGATCTTCTAAATAATAAACTAACATTGGTTTTTGAACGTTTTATTGATGATATTAAAGAAAGGACTTAAAGCAGTGGTTATTTTATTGATCAAATTTTATCAAAAAGCAGTTTCGCCATGGACGCCTGCTTCGTGTAGATATAATCCTACTTGTTCGTCATATTCTATTGACGCCTTTCAAAAACATGGATTATGGAAAGGTTTTGTTTTGACTATAAAAAGAATTGGTTCTTGTCACCCTTGGGGAGGCAGTGGATACGATCCAGTACCATAAAATAATTAAATATGAATAAAGTGATAAAAAAATTGACCTTTTGGTCTATTGTTGGCCTTGTATCAATGTCTTCATTTGCATTTGTTTCTGGCTACTTTGAGGTAAGTAAAAACCTAGATATTTTTACTTCCTTATTTCGTGAAGTAAATATTTACTATGTAGATGAAACAAAGCCCGGAGAAATGATCGAAAAGGCAATAGATTCTATGCTTGAGGATCTAGATCCCTACACGACATATATTCCTGAGTCTGATATTGAAGATTTTCGTTTTCAAACAACTGGTCAATATGGTGGTATTGGAGCCATGATTCGTAAGAAGGGTGATTATGTTGTTATTGCTGAGCCCTATAAAGGATTTCCTGCAGATAAGGCTGGTTTGAGAGCAGGTGACAAGCTTTTAGAAATTGACGGGAAGTCAGTTAAGGGAAAGTCAACAGAAGATGTAAGTTCTGTTCTTAAAGGCCAACCGGGCGTAGAGGTTAATGTTCTTATTGAACGACCTGGCACAGAAAAGCCCATAAAGAAAACATTTACCAGGGAAGAGGTTAAGGTTAAATCTGTACCCTACAAGGGAATGGTTGATGATGGAATTGCTTATGTGCGATTAACAAGATTTACACGTAACTGCACAAGCGAGGTTGAGGAAGCGATTCTTGAACTTACCGATGAGAATGATGTAAAAGGGTTGGTTCTTGATTTAAGGGGTAATCCTGGTGGTTTGCTAAATGAATCAGTGAGCCTTTGCAATCTTTTTATAGATAAAAATCAGGAAGTTGTATCTACAAAAGGAAAGATAAAAGACTGGGAAAAATCATACAAAACGATGAAAGAACCTCTATATAAAGAACTCCCTTTAGCGGTACTAATTAACCAAAGTTCAGCTTCAGCCTCGGAAATTGTTTCGGGTACCATACAAGACCTTGATAGAGGTGTTGTTCTCGGTAAAAAAAGTTTCGGTAAAGGTCTGGTTCAGCAAACTCGTAAGTTGAGTTATAACTCTCAATTGAAAGTTACAGTTGCAAAATATTATACGCCAAGCGGAAGATGCATTCAGGCACTAGACTATACTAATAAAAATGAAGATGGCAGTGTAGGTAAGGTTGCCGACTCTCTTAAAACAGCATTTAAAACAAGGAATGGGCGAACCGTGTACGATGGGGGTGGTATTGATCCAGATATTGTTATAGACCAAGAGGCATTCGCAAAGATTGTTGGAAGTTTAGTTTCTAAGCAGCTCATATTTGATTTTGCTACAGAGTTTGTTTTACAAAACGATTCAATTGAAGCACCAGGCGTATTTAAGATTTCGGATGCATTGTATGAAGATTTTGTTATGTTTTTATCTGATAAGGAGTATGAGTATGAAACGAACACAGAGAAAAAAATGGCAGAGTTAATTGATAAAGCTGAAGATGAATATACTGATTTCAAAGAAGATTTAGAGGTCTTGCAGAAGAAGTTGCTTAGCTATAAAGAAGATGACATACACAAATACCAATCACAAGTATCAGAATTGATACTAAGTGAATTGATGGCGCGTTACTATTATCAAGAAGGTAGAGTAATAGCTTCTTTAGCAGATGATACCGTATTGAAAGAAGCGATCTCAGTACTTCATGATTCTGATCGATATGAAGCTATTTTATCAGGTAACTTAGATGATAAATAATACAAAAGACATTTCATCCTATTATTTTATCGCTTGCATAAGCTTTGT
>CEUM01137175.1_pt1 | contig 14170 bp, 8 predicted proteins | sample 356421 | NCBI WGS metagenome assembly CEUM01 (sample SAMEA2622716, study PRJEB7988) | marine metagenome | biome: marine biome (ENVO:00000447); feature: surface water layer (ENVO:00002042); material: "saline water (ENVO:00002010), including plankton (ENVO:xxxxxxxx)" | depth 5 m | reverse complement strand
AATATCACTTCGCAATGCGACGAGTTACAGACCCTCAAGTTTTCCAACGAATGGAGGACTGTACTAACGACGAGCCACGGACCATCAAGCTACTTTTGATATGGAGGATAGTACTAACGACACAAATGATGCCTAAAGAAACGGTAAAGCATGTAACGAATTAGACAACAACGGAGAGGCAGTAGTCCGCAGGGAGAGACGAGCGGGGCCGGCTACAGGTCCTTCCTTCGAACCTTTACACGCGAGTCATGGACGAAGTGACACGAGACATAGAGGTCATAGTCAAAGATCTCACTGTTCTGGAAACTCTGGGCGCTATCTCTCCACAAGAGAGCAAGAGTATCCTAGCCGCGCGCTCCAAGTATGAATACCTTGTCAGCATGCGGACTCGTCGCAACGAGCGGGCCTTCGCCGCGTACATTTCCTATGAGCTGAGCCTCGCAAGAACTTTGAATGGTAGATTCAAGGTAAAGCACTCATATTATCAACTAGCTGAGAATTGACAGCGTTCTAGGAAACAAGAAGGTGTAGGACTGCTCTGTCTGCCTTTCGTAGGCACCTGCAGGGAGTTTTCAGACGAGCAGTTCGTCGAAATCCATCTTGTTTACAACTCTGGTACATGTTCACAAAGTTCTGCGAAACAAATGGTAGCACCGCGCTACTGTCTCGCGTACTTGCAGCAGCTCTAAGGCATCACAGTCAGTGTGAAGGTCTTTGGTTACACGCTGCGGCATTTGAGTTCCGGAAGGTGTCACTTTCAGCACGCGTCTACCATATTTCTAACTCGTAAATAGAATAATATGCACGGTGCGAGGAGTATTTTGCAAAACGCTCTCCGAACTTGCCCGGCGAGTAAAGGTGATGATGCACTCAAGAAGCAGTTAGAAATTTTCCTCACGGCATTCTCAGAGATTTGGCTCGCTTACTTCAAACTTGAGCTTGTATATGCAAATTTGGTTGCTTCTCGAAAAAGCATTCTCTTACCAGATATACCACATAACGAAAGTACCAGTAAAGAAAACCCACTGAATATTGAAGAGGTTCGACTGATTTGGTATATTTTTCCCTACTTCCACTTCAACCTGGACTCAGGGTGCTGTGGCTTTTCTGGTCTTCCAAAAAGCAATCAAGCGATACAAAGGTTTGCACACAACTGCTAACATATGGCCAAATTCGAATAATTCTCAAGAGGAAGATCTTTTTCTTCGAATGGTTTGTATAGCCACACAGTTTCAAAATGTACGTTTGGTTATCGTTCCATTCCATGTTCTGACAAATTTGGGTTTAGTCAAAGCGACTGCTTAAACATATAAATTCTGTGGACGCAAATGGACATCGAACTTCATTTAGTTTTTCTCTGAATAGTTTTGTCTCAACCGGTAGTTCCAAGAGCATTCATCAGGTACGCTTGATGTGAACAAGCACTCCACTTGCTCAACGTATATTTCAGTGGATCGCTGATTGCAACTTGAAACGGACTCCGCCATGTGATTTGGATGCCATGGCATGTATTGTTGATAGGTATGTTACTCTACGACGCATCCTGTACATGTTTAAGGCTTATCGTTAGAACTGAAAGCCTCAAAGAGCACAGTGTTCTTTCAACCTCTACAATTTCTAATTTTTCCAAGGAGGGACTAGTTTGTTCACTAGATGCAGCCCGTCGTCTAATTTACAAATCGGTAAGAAATCGTTCGCAGAATATTCACTAAATGAAGTGACCGTGCTTAAGAACAAATTCCCTGGTCGGGCAGTAAGAGATCGTCTTATATTTGATGGGTAAGTAGTGCGTAAGCTGAGCACAACTCCTAGTATCACGCTGCTTGTAGTTTCCGACCGTTCATGTGTTCTGCTTTGTCTGCGTCAACAGCGGTAAGTTCATGTGACTATTTGATCCACACCTATTACTATGTAAATCAGACTTTAACACAAAGCGAGCGAGACTTTCTATTAGGATGGAATTCCTTTTGTGCCAAGTTGTGAACTTCTAGTTGATTCACAGTGACACTCAAACTCCACTGTAATTTGTTACTATCGATAGTACAACAACAATTTGATCTCTCAAGCGTACAAACAAAGTTGGTTTGAATACGACAAAGTCAACGTTTTCGTTGGCTAATTCCTATCTCAGTTGGAATACCAAATAGTACTGGAGCTGCACCAACAAGATATTTGAGTTGACAGACATTTCTGGCATTTTGCAGAGACGTGCTCAAACAAACAGCCGCACCACTATGGGAAGAAGAGCGCCAGTTTTGTATGAGCCCCGTTGAGAATCTATCAATATCACCATCTGTCACATCCCACAGATTTGCAATTACTGCTGGCGCACCCGCAAGCAGGTATGACAAACATATACTGACTGATGACGTCGTGTCACTAGTGTTGTAAGCACCACTAGAACATCCCATGAGCAGTGTAACAGATTCAACATCTGCGTTTTGAATAACATCAGTACTTAAGACATCTTGACCCCCACCATGTCCGAAGTACAGATAGAAGTCAGATTCCTGTAGTGCGCTAAGGACCTTCGATGGAGCGGGTAGCAGACCAGTCACTCCGTCCCAACCAGTTTGTAATAGTAGTGGCTCTAAAACTTTTTGAGTCTTGGCTAAGTCACCCCTTGGATTTAGTACAAAAAAGCTGCGTTCAATATCCTTCGCTTTGAATGCACTGCTCCAGTGAGATGCCATGGTAAGTGCAATTGCCATAGATGGATTTCGGTACACACGTTGGCTCTTCAGTACATCTAATGATTCCCACGCAAAATTATTGACACCATCTCCAAGTACAAGAATCACCGGATCACGTTCTGATTCTTTTTCGGTGTATGACTTGTGACAGTGTAACGCAGTGGTGAGTGCTTGCCGCAAAAATTGTACAACTTTGGATATCTTTGACTTGGATTGTTGTGGTTCCTGACTGTAGCTGTAGTGAGTGGAAATCACGTGACATTCGTTCTGCACGACATTAGCATCGCGAGGAAGTAGTACCGAAAACAAAGCACAGCAAAATTCATCATCTGTGATAAATTCAGCGCCAGCAAGTAGAACATAAATAAGCTCAGATGCAGAAGCTGAAACATACAGGTTTAATTCGAGTGCAACGTCCTCCATTCGAGCGGTTGCTTGAGTGGTGAGCTCACAAAGTTCCTGTTTCACTGGCTCCATGGCAGTATCACCAAGTAAGAGCACTCGCCATGCGCCAAGTGAAGAGCTGAATTCATCAAGAATCTGGTGTAAGCCTGTATCTATTTGAAGCCTCTTGTCCCACCAATTGATTTTCGATTCTCGGCTTGATGAAGGCTCGGGTACATCGTGCTGGACTTGAAGCAGCTTTGAGAAACGATCGAATATCTCACAGATTGATGGATCAGTGAACCTAACGCAGACTGATGAGTCACTAGCAGAATGTACCCGTGAGATGATGAACTCTGGTATCCCTCCATCTACATGACTTTTTTGTAGTAATCCGATAGTAACCACTGGAAATATCAGGTGGGCATGTTCTAGGCAGTCACTACTGCGTTGCTTTATACCAACGAGTTGATTGATCTCACGCTCAGAGACCCTCAAATGTTTCCGAACCGAAGAAAACGGCACATATTGACTACAGTGCAACTTGTTTCTTTCATGAACGAATGCATCATCGTTTTCAAAGCGTTGCAATAGTTTTGATGTCATTGCAGCTAAACATTGACTCCGAATGGACGCGCCACAGTGGGTCTGCAAACCGCTAACAAGAGCAGCTGAGTTGAGCAGATCACCAGCGAATGCCATCGAAAGTAGTTTTGTCTGTAGATGGCAGAATAAGCTGGGCCAGTCACGCACAAGCCACAATATGCGAGATATGATTGATTCCACATCTCTTGACATGCGGTTTATCGATATTGAACCTGAAATATATGGCAAACATTCATCGAGTCGAAGATCAATGCTGTGTTTCATTTTCAGTTCACACAGTAATAGCAATATGAGAAGAAACGGCTGATAATTCCGTGTTCCACTCACGAGCGTACACAGAGCCGAGTGTGATTGACCGCTTTCAACTGATGAGTTTGCTACGTGTCGGTATAGCAGATTTGCACGCATAGAACACCATGGACTGGACCAGTAAGTGACAATCTGAATGCTATCTTTTGGACACGTGCGTGTTACTAGCGAGTGACAAAAACGATTCAAACCAGAATACTTCAAAGTCGTGTCAATTGTTTCACCCACAAAACTCAAAGTGCGTCTGTGAGCTTCAGTCTGTTTGGCACCTTGGTAACAAAAACTCTCAGTCATGAATAGCAGAGCTCTCGAGTATCTTTCTGCATATTCGTCAAACTGTGTCCTTGATCCCAGCAGAACATTAGTGGCATCGGCATCACACCGTAAAAGTTCATTCGAAGCCTTTTCTAACTCGCCAGACCTTGTCAGGATGTATGCACGCCTCAGCCTCACCGCTTTCTGCATACGAGTTACTCCGACCACTGCACACCATTTCAATGCTTCGTCAATAGTAGACAGACTGTATGAAAACATTCCCAACTCGGCGCAGATGACGGCCTTACTGCACAGAGCGGTCACGTACATTCCAAAGATCTTGAAGATCGAGGTGCGATGATGAAGTCCTCCGCTGTGTGCCTTGAAACAATTGCCTATCTTGGCATTATAGAAAGAACTTCTTAAATCATTAACGGCTATTTCGATGTAAGAAAAAGCCTCATTAAAGTCTCCCCTCTCAGCTAATATACCTCCTAAAGTCAACATGGATTGGCCTTGGTGATAGTCGGCGCACATTTGTACACATTTTCGATGCGGACGACCTCGGCGCACTCCTAAAAATAGACACGGCGACAGAACAGGTGCAAGAAGTATACTGGCAACATAGCTCTTCGTATCACCGCATAAATAGGCCCGAAACTGACTTGAAAAATATGTAGAACCATGGAGATTGAAAAATTCACACACGCATTGCACTGCTTCACACATATGTTCAAAATCATTCTCAAATGAATTGACAACAGTAACCTCGGCTGTAAATGAACTCAACCCGTGAGCTTCGATGGCATTTTCCATTAATGAGTGTGCCCTTTCATAAGCACTGTCTTCTCCGGTATCGATCAACGCAAGCGTGATCCAACATGTCAATTCAAGGAGGAGAATCTGACCATTGGGCACATTATTCCTTTTCACGTGTCCTTCTACTTCTTGGTACAAATGCAAAATAGCCATGTGACTACATATTTTGCAGGAATCTGCAGTGCAGCTGATCGAATGTTTTGGAAAAGTTCTCACCAATCGTAACATGTTGCAAATAACACGCACATAATTGTGTAAGTGTACAACCTCACCGTTCGATTTCAACAAAGTGACAGCTGCGTCTAAAATTGAGCTTTGAACTCTATGTCTCAACTCAACTGACGCATTGACACTGTTCCAATGTTCATTTTCATCCTGCAGAAGCCTACAATAGTCATTTTTACACCCATATTTTCGTATCAAATGAGCGACGAAAGAACACGTAGTCGGGCCATGAGCTCCGTACTCCCTGGACATCTCAGCATTAAGTTGAAGAGCAAGTTGTAAAGGCACTTCCCCAGTACCATGGTGCTCTGACTTATTCAACAGGATGTCGACAGCGGTGCTGTGCTTACCCGAATGACACAAATGCCTGACTAGACTCTTGATTCTCGCATGCCGTTCACCATCTTCAAACACTTCAACTACCTCACTGTTCAAGCACTCGACGTTGATCGTGTACAGTTTCTCCGCGGCGTCGAGTAGCCCCGATTCAGCGTACTTCTTTGCAAATGAATGAATTATTCGACGCGTCGATATAGTATTAATCGTAGCATTCGACATTAGACGTTTTATCATGTTCAAAGTAATAGCATACTTTGAGACTTTGTGGCGATCTTTAGCTGTCAACTCCATGAGCAACATAGACAAGGCCGTCGGCAAGCATGCCTCTACCAGAACCATGCATGCCTTATGCACCACAAGACCTTCATTTGCACTTCGCTCTATAATATCCAAACTCGAATAACTGAAGTTTTGAATTTCATGAACAACATCAGCTGACCAAGCCTGTCCATGCTGTTGTTTCTGACTGAAAATTTGAATTTCTCTCGCGAGCAAACCATAGACATGGAAACAAGATGGATGTCTAGAAATTTTAGAATTCAATAACTTCTCATACACTTCGATGTTCGTCTGCGCGAGTGATTTGATCAAGATATGTTGCTCGGCTTGCATCGCAAATATAATCGTAGTGCGCAACATGAGGAGCAACAAGGAATCAGCTTCTCCAATTCTTGATACACGCTCAAGAAAGGTAAGTACCTCTGAGTGCTCACGTGTTTGCACAGCTCTGAGTACGACTTGATGGTAGATTGAGACTCTCTCATAGTCATGCTGCTCTGATAGTTTTTGACATATTATCTGTGACAGAGGTTCATGAAACTCTGAAAGCGTTAACAGGCTGATGATCTTGTTGCATATATGGACCAAATAGGCTTTTTCAAAACTCACATGATTTAAACAACTAATGAGCGCAAATCCAAACCGCTGACGAGCTGTTGCAATACTGCCTGAAGTTTTCTCTGTGCTATATATAGGCAAAACCATGACACCGTTGACAAAACTTCTTGCATGTCTCTGCACACTATCCCCAGGTAACGTCAAGACAACTTCAACCGTGGAAGGTATAACATTAGATATCCGCACTATCGCATCGATTGCAACTCGTGCAGCTCGTACAGGTGAAACATCAGATTTCTCTGCCAATAGTCTGATCAAGTTGAGCACAGTACCCACAAGTATTGTCACGAACACCTTGTTGTCTTTGTTGTGAAGACAGACTTCATGGCACCTTGCGATATTGAATGTCTCATTTAACGGCTGACACAGAAGATCCTCAAGTAGGCTCCAGCTTTCTTCGAGGCAACTCCTGTTTTCGCGTACTGCTAACAACCGCCGTACTAGCGTATATCTCAAACTCAAAACTTTCTCAGTTTCTCCGCAACTGGACCAAAGTAAAGCGCACAAAGACCTCGTCGGTACTAAAACACGCCGGCATTCAGCAGCTGCGTGCTTACAATCACGACCCACGATTGTTAATGCACTTACAACTGCTTCATACAGGTGTTGGATGTGACGCTCAGAAGAAAAACCACGGGATCCACTATCAGCTACCAAGCTCTCTAGCGCACTGCATATCTGAAGAAGGTTAGAGTCCTGGCCCATAGCAGCGTATTTGTGCACTCCTATCAACTTCTGCGAATCCATCAAACTCATCCTCGCTGCATCGCGCTTATGCGGTAACACTTTGTGGCGCAGCTGTGCAGTCGTTCAAATAAAGTGGCCAAGACTGTGATCCGACATTTTTCACTATCTGAAACACAACACGAAATAGGATAATGTAAGGAATTATACGACAGTACATGTTTTTCCTCCACATTTGACAAAACCCACAGCCTCGGAATTTCATTCATCCTGGAGTATTTTTGTCTTGTTTATGCGAGAAGACTGAACTGAGCCAAGAGGCACAGCGGGTCTTATGTGAGAATCTAGATTGTCTATGCCTTATAACACCCCATATTGTAGACTAGAATCTCTCATGATGCGAGAATACCATACTCAAGGTATGATGAGATCTAAGAGTGAGTCTATCCAGGACGAACTAGGAACTGGCTTTAGCATTTGTAACGGTAGAGACCATTGACCATTTTATTTTACATGTCCCCGTAGGAAAACTGGGAAACTAGGAAAACTGGGGCCCCGTCCTCAGTTATCGTCATCAGACTAAGAGCAAAAGGGCGTTGATAACGTTATGCCCCGAGTTATGCGTAAACGACTATAAGAGCTAATTTTCACCATAACTTTGTCAACTTTGTCGTGCTCACGAGTCGTGAACCGTCGCGTCGGACTTTGTATGATTAAAGTGAACGGACATTTGGGAAATTCCACGAGTTATCGGGATCGACCTAAGAGCTGATTTCGATAACTTTTACATAACGTTGACCCCCCTAATTAACTCAAGGATTGACGAGTAAAAGTTATTGACAAACGTCAAATTTGACGAACTTTCCCGGAAGTTATGGTAAAAAATTTTGACTCAAAATCACGTGATTTCAATAACTTTATGCCAATTTCGTTGCTCTTGTACTTTCGTCGTGGTACTGGTACCACAAACCCTAACCCTATCATTACCCTAATGATGAGAAGCTAAAGCGAGTTAATTTCGACCTCCAGAAGCGAGATGAAGTGAGCATTACTTCATACAGTGTACCTATCTTTAGCTCTGCGTTCCAGCCGAATGGCATCATCGTGGACCATGTACCCAATCTTCTCACTGTCAGCGATCTCTAACACGTCTTTGAAGTGTCTGCCGATAGCGACCTGTTCTGCTTCACTCGACGCTGTCTTCGTCCAAAGTGCGATGCGATGTTGCTTCTGACGGACACTTACCACAGCCCCGCATATTTCTGCGGATTCACAAAACTGCTCGCCTATGATGGAGAGGAGGAGGTTGAGCCACGCATTATCGAGCTCATCGCCACCTGTCTGCTTTGGAACGTAGTAGGTCCATTTACCACCTTTAGCACATGTGTCATCCTCCCATTTTGGCTCAATTCCCTCCTTAAACAAATGAAAATCAGTCCCCATGATGAGTTTAGAAGGACTCAGTATATTGTTGTACAAACACCAGAAGTCTTCCACTGTGTTGAAAGTGTATACACTGCGGAGAGTCTGTCCCCACGTTGTCTGTTTCTGACGCCTACGTACATGATAAGCTATCATTCTAACGACGAAAATCATAACGACTCACCCATTCGGATTATCGAACCATAACGTCCACGTGTGTTCGAGGGGGTGCTTGGTCAGATTCTTGAAACCCTCACTCATGCTCCGATATAGAAATCCGGCTCGAGACTTAAAGCGCTAGGACTCGTGGTGCGTGACGAGTTGTCGTACAAGTGGAATGTAAGATTCAGTGACTGCGGCGCGCGCGCGTGACTGCGGCTTCTATTACTCCGCGGCCCCGAAGTCATCAGGGAGTGCAACCTGCCGTATTTCACGTGGACACGTCATATTTACCCAAATAGTTGGACAATGAACCATATTAACGATGCCACGATACTAAGATGAACTATCACACTCGAGATCTCGAACGCACATCACAGAGGAGAGGACCGCGCTGAACGAACGGGTGTCTTCTCTGTGGCGCCAGAGAGCAGGGTCTCCAACCCGACTACACATATGTATCGCGCATAGTGCACATACGCCGGTGCAATGAAACGCGATGAATCGCAAAGTGAAGATGATTTCGAGCCCAGTGACGGCGATGAAGATGATTTAGAGACTTTTGACGAAGAGGTATCGCCACCTCAAAGTTCTGACGGCTGAGTTTTAACTTCTTCAAAGGCGACTTTAGCAACGGCACATGACGAGCGAAAAGAACTATATGAACTGCAATTAGAAAGTGAACTTCCATTGGCTGAGCTTCTTCGTCAATACGGCATCAGCGATGTGCCGACTGCAACAGAAAACGAAACCATCCAAGTTGAAGAGACAAGTACAACCAACAAAGAGTCGGATTGGGCTCTAAACGAGGGCACGATGCTCGAAGCTGAGCGCGTTGCATACGAAGAAAACGTTTCCTCGTGTCACGAAAGACTCGAATACAACACGGGCTTGACAAAGCCACTACCACGTTTTCCAGAACCGGTCACAAACAAGTGTCATTGGCTGCACGTACTAGAGGAGATGTCTTGGCTTTCGGGTGATTTTTCACGAGAACGGAAATGGAGGTAACAGAACACATTAGCTTTTTCGATTACATTACCCATGCGCGTACAGAACACGTTCTGCTTTCAAAACGGCCGCAGGAGCTATGAAACATGCCGAGAACAAGTCAAAAAGTATTAAAAAACAACTTAAGGAAGCCGTGCTAATAAGCCAAAAAACGGCAAAAACCATAGCAAACACGGTTCTGACATTCTGGAACAAGGTGGAAAAGGTACGCATTGATTAAATGCGAGGGGAATATATTACTAACAATGACTGGTGACTGGATATAGGTGCGATCACTGCAAGATCAGGCGACTCAAGCTCAGCAACAGAAGATGAAACTCGATGCCCAGTTAGGTAATATGTGTTTGCTGTTGTTCCTATGATTCTTTTACAATGCTCATTGCAGACGATCTTGTGAAATTATCGGAATCGTACTCAACAGAGCTATCAAAGAGAATGAATATTAATGTTGTCCAACATGGTGGCAAGCCCTTGTTCGAAACCAACAGAATGCCATTCGTTTCCCGCGATTCGCCTATCTCAAATGACACCAATGACGGTAAAGAAATCTCAGGCGGTGCAGATGTGTGCGAAACTACTGAAAGCGATTTGAACTCACCTCTACTCAGACACACTTTGAGAGACTACCAGTTGAATGGGGTCAGATGGTTGCGAAACTGCTTTCTGAATAACTTGAACGTCTTGCTAGCAGATGAGATGGGACTTGGTAAAACGATTCAAACAATAGCCCTTTTATCGACGTTGGCTACTGAGTTCGGTAATTGGGGGCCACACTTGATCGTTGTACCGACATCTGTCATGCTCAACTGGGAAGTAGAGTTTAAGAAATGGTGCCCTGCTCTAAAAGTATTCAGCTACTTCGGTTCTGTGAAAGAGCGGCGATCAAAACGGAGTGGATGGAGCAAACCAAACAGCTTCCATGTTTGCATCACCTCTTACAGAATAGTGACGCAGGACCAAACTATATTCCGCAGAAAAAACTGGGAGTACCTTATTTTGGATGAAGCCCACATGATAAAGAATTGGCGTTCGCAAAGGTGGCAGACTTTGCTTACTTTCAACACCAAACGAAGGCTTTTGATTACAGGAACACCATTACAAAATGACCTCATGGAGCTGTGGGCCCTGATGCATTTTCTCATGCCTGCTTTGTTCAACTCACACTCTGAATTTAAAGACTGGTTTGCAAATCCAATGATAGCAATGATAGATGGTACTGAAACAGTGAACAACAGCTTAGTTAAGAGGTTGCACTCAATTTTACGACCGTTTATTTTACGTCGATTGAAAACTGATGTGGAGAAGAGCCTACCCAAGAAACATGAACACGTACTCAAATGCCCCTTGTCTAGGCGTCAACGTCGACTGTACGAAGAATATATCTCGTCCGATGGTACGCTCAAGACATTATCGAGTGGGAACATGGTGGGTGTCATGCATTGTCTAATGCAACTTCGAAAGGTCTGCAACCACCCAGATCTATTCGCTGGAAGGCAGATATGTACATCGTTTGATATGCGACAGATCAGTTGGATTTCACCTTCAGTGTTGTCACTTATCTCTTCGTCTCTTCGTAGGAAGTTCTTAGGAGAATTTCATTTTGAGAGTGCACACGTGGACGCCTTGAACAAAATCAGAGACGACCTCATGCTCAATGTGCAGCGAAATTACAAAGATAGGGCTCCACAAACCGATGATGAACTGAATCTTGCAGACCTTATTCTTCAAGCGCTGAGGCAAAAGCGGCGAGAGTCAAATTCATCGTCGATAAAACATCCATTAGAATGTGGTACACGGAATGTTAAATCCTTGATTGATGCATGGGATGCCCACTGCCCTGTCAATCCGGCACAAAATAAGGTGTGTTACTCTCTGATATGGCAGGTCGCAGACATCGAAACTTCCTCGCTTCGGTATACATTTTTGATACCACGAGTACGATCAAACGTAACATATGAAGAACTGTGCTGGCTCGACATATTTCGGCGCGAATGTGCTGCTCAGTGGAACACACGGGCTCAGCAAGCATTAGCTCCAATACGGAAGTCAGTAGCGAGACAATGTCTTTTCTTTCCGGACAGGTGCCTGGTTCAGTATGACTGTGGTAAATTGCAGATATTAGCAAGTCTACTGCGACAACTTAAATACGATGGACACAAGGCCTTAATTTTCACACAGATGACTAAAATGCTAGACGTGTTGGAAACATTTTTGAATTTGCATGGTTACACATATTGTCGACTCGATGGGAGTACAAATGCAGAACAGCGACAGTTATTGATGCAGAGATTCAATAGCGACGACCGAATCTTTATTTTTATCTTATCAACGCGTTCAGGAGGATTCGGAATCAACCTTACCGGCGCGGATACTGTTATTTTCTACGATTCAGACTGGAACCCAGCCATGGATCAGCAGGCACAAGATAGATGTCACCGCATTGGTCAAACGCGTGAGGTGCATATCTATCGTCTAATAAGTGAAGGGACTATAGAAGAAAGTATTTTACAAAAGGCGATTCAAAAACGCCAATTAGATAACATGGCTATTCAGCTTGGTAATTTTGATACTTCAACGGTACCAGCAATTTCGACAGTACCGGCAGTATTGGATGACGACGTTGAATCTTTTCCTCTCAGGTCACAACGCTGCAAACTAGAAAAAGAAAGCACCGACATTCGAAATGATATTCCCGAGCCATTGCAGACAAGTACACATCCTTTCGAGCCTACAGCGTTGTCTAAAGTGGAGAAGTATGCATTGTCAATATGCAGACAGTACACAGATATCTCTGACGGTGACAATGTTACATAGGGAAGACTACAGATAACGTTTGGAGTGCAGCCAAAAGACGCGTGACCACGCATATCGTTCCACAAGCAGTATTGCTAGTTGTCTATCTGTCGAGCTCTCTGTGGGAATCGTGACATTACTTCTCCAGTTTCTGTAGTCTGTAGTTGAGTGTGACATACCCTGATTGTTCATATTCTATCTCTTTATGAGACTGCCTGCGCCTTTTGGTACTCCGCGACAGACTTTTCTCTGCCTCTGCTTTCCTCGTTTCCTAAACAAAGTTTTACCCTGAACTTGCTAATACTGTAGATTGACTCACATCGATGAAAGGTGCATAGGCAGAAGTGGAGAATCGATAACTCGACTCGTACACGCCAGTGCTCAAGCGTGCCTATGATTTCGGTGTTAACTGTCGCGACACCACGTGCGGTGACACTTACTAGTAGCTCACTCTCTATACTTTTATCTAAACGAGCCGCCTTACTAGCCTGTATTGTTCAAATGTTTTGAAAATTTATCACTTTTGTTCTTAGTGGAAAATACCTTCGCTTCAGCACGTGCTTCTCGCTGCACCTGTCTTGTCGGCATGGTTTCTAATCTTTGCCTGATACAGTTTCAGACAAGATGGTAAATGCTAAGAGCTGAGTGAATTCACCCTCCTAGTTTTTCTAGTTTTCGTATGCGCAGCAGCATCTGCGTAAGCTTCGTCAAACGTTGCTTACTCTTGTGAACTAAAAACTTAGGCCTGAAATCGGGTTACACAAGCACGTCAAAGGAAAGTACGATCGTACCAGTATCTCAAACTTTGATCAATTTGTTCTAGCGCCTCATCATACTTTGAACTGAGTTCTATCCTTCGCCATAACTTAGCAGGCATATGTGAGCGTTCCACCGTCTTAGTACACAAGTGAAGAACACCTATGTCACAAAGCTTGAAAAAATCTTGCCTCAGAAGCGCTGAATATACCTTTTTCTTCAACAACGGTCGCATACTGACTATTTGCAAGTGGGCATGAACTTCTGTTGCACATCCCAGTCAAATTGTGCTCATTTCGACAAAAATTCGACGTGTCAGTGGCAACTTTGTAACTACAGTGACCGTGATTTATTATCTGCTCCAAGGTTGAGCTGTTTAAAGTGCCTAGAGGAATTAAGCACACACCTGCCAGATAACCTCGTCACTTTGCATTTGCGACTGAACGTTATCTTCGTCGCTCGCGCGAGATGATCAACGCGCTTGAGTTGCAGGGTGCATTCCACAGTCGATGTGCTTGCGCCGCCGCCGGGTGCGGCAGACGGTACACATCATATTATTTCCTTCTCAACCTTCCGTTTTCAAGTATTATCGATACCATAGTGCTATCACTGGACACTTATTCACGGGGGTATACTGGTACTGGAGTACACGGGCTATTTACACAATGTGTACACGTGGGACATCAAGAAAAAAGCGATGCGCATAATCCTGTTCTGTCTAGATTTTCAGCTCGGCATGTTCCAAGAAAGGCATTTTTATTTTTAGACTTCGCCGCTTCGGCATGAGAGCCTCTAGACTAACGGTGCGAGGAGTTCAC
>CEUM01127871.1_pt1 | contig 14235 bp, 9 predicted proteins | sample 356421 | NCBI WGS metagenome assembly CEUM01 (sample SAMEA2622716, study PRJEB7988) | marine metagenome | biome: marine biome (ENVO:00000447); feature: surface water layer (ENVO:00002042); material: "saline water (ENVO:00002010), including plankton (ENVO:xxxxxxxx)" | depth 5 m | reverse complement strand
GAGACGATCGAGGAAGCGTCGGAGGAAGAGTCTCCCGAATCGTTCCCGTGGCGCCTCGAAAACATCGGCGAGGCACAGCGCTTGATCCAAGCCGGATCTACGGTGTTCGACATTCGTCCCGTCAAGGATTTCAATCGCGAGACGCTCAAGGGCGCCGTCTCCATGCCCGCCGCCGTGCGCACCGGTGGTCTCTCCGACGCCGTGGACACCCCAGACATCGACAACATGATCACCACCATCACCGCAGACGCGCGATACGCCGCCGTCTCCGCCCCAATCGTCGTCTTCCACGCCGCCGAGGCGTCCGACGCCTATCGCGCCGACGCCCTCCGCGCGCTCGCCGACGTCTTCGACGACGTCGTCGAGGTCGACGGCGGCCTTCCGTTTTACCTAAAGCACTTCACACCGGCCGGAAAGAGACGGCCTCGATACGTCGGCTACGGAAACGAAAACGAGGAGACGTTCTGGACCGCGTCCAATTGACTCTCGCGTCCCGGCGGCTGCGCCGCTCGTTGTAACGCCGCGTCCCCGCCCCTCGCGCCCTCCAGACGACGACGCGCGCGCGATTCACCGCGCGCGACCGAACGATGTCTCTGATGTACGGCACCAGCGCCGCGCGCGCGCGCGTGTCGAGCGCGCCCTCCACCTCGCGCGCGGTCGCGACGGCGCGTCGACGTCCCGAATCGCGCCGCCGCCGGCTCGACGTCGTCGCGACACTTGACGCTCGACGCGGCGTTCGCGCGCGCGCCGGGAGAGGATACGACCGCGCCGCGGACGCGGAGGATGATTTATTGTTTTGGAACGAGGAAGATTTGGAGGAGGACGACCCGATCGCGATCGAGGACGACGAAGAGGATTGGGACGACGAGGACGACGACGAGGACGACGACTGGTTTTTTATTCCGGAGGGCGCCAACGTGCGCGTGGTGGACGAGGATCTGTATAACGTCGACGACGACGATGATGACGGAGGATACGTCATGGATTTTGTGCGCGTGCCGACGAAGAATGATCGAGCGAGTAGGAAATCGAACGCGGTGAACACGGCGACGAGGTCGCCGCGAAAGGACCCGCGCGCGCCGAAAAAGAAGGATGCGAACGCCAAGCGCGAGCGCGTCGTCGGCGAGAGCGGTGAGATCGACGCGACGTACAAAGGTATGAAGGAGGAGGACATCGAGCGCATGGTAGACATGGGCGTGCCGAGAGATTTATTATTCACCATAGAGGAGGAGAAGAAGGAGGTGGCGGCGTTCACCAAGAGAAAAGAGATGGAGGCGGCGAGAAAGACGCACAAGCGGATGTCCATCGTCGCCGGAAAACACGCGAGGCGTCGGTTGTTGTCACCGAGCGGTCTCGACACGCGTCCGATGATGGCCATGGTGCGCGGCGCGACGTTCGACATGATGCTCAATTTCCTCGGCTCACGCAGCAACGTGCAGTTTCCCCCCAACTCGCGATGGTTGGATTTATTCTGCGGCACGGGCGCCATCGGCATCGAATCCATGTCCCGCGGCGTCGTCGAGGCGCACTTCGTGGAGATGGATCCTTGGGTCGTGAACAACGTGACGAAGAAGAATCTCAACGCGCTCGGCCTCGACAAGGAGACGACGACGCACACCGCCACCGTGCAAGCCTTCATGGCCCAACACCACAAAAACGCCCGCGGCGTCGGCGGCGCCTTCGATTTCATCTCCTTCTGTCCCCCGTACGAGAAGGTATCGTACCCAGAGCTCCTCTTAAAACTCGACGAATCCGCCCTCGTCAAGGATTCGACAATCGTGCTCGTCGAGTACGCCAAAGGTCAGGCGAGCGAAATCCTCCCCTGCATAGGCAAGAGACTCCGTCGCGTTCGAGACCGTCGATACGGTCGAACTTTCATCGCCCTCTACGCGTGCGACGGACGCGACGTGGACACCGACGACCTCGAGGTGGCGTCCAAATTCGCCAAACCCGTCAAGCTCGGCCGCGACGGCGCGCGCAAAAAGTAACGACGACGCAAGACCCACCACCGACTCGACGCCCACTCACTCGCGCACGCGCACCACTCTCGTCTCTCGTCCACACTTGGCCACTCGCGCGCGCACGTCGTCGGGATCTAATCCATCGCCCACGATCACCACCGTTTTCGAATCCACGTCCACGTCCACGCGCGTCACGCCGTCGATGCGCGCGCAGATGCGTCGAACAGCGCTCGCGCATCCCTCGCACATCACGTCCACGTCGAGCGAGATCTCTCGCGCGCGCATGTCTCGAATCGTTCGTCGATGAGTGCCGACTCGAACGTAACGACCGATGCATCGACCGCACTCTCCTCCGCGCGAGCGCGACGACTCGACGAGCTCGACGCGTCGACATCGCGCGCGACGTCGCGAGGACTCCGCGCGCGCGACGCGTCGACGCGACGCGACGCGCGCGGCGTCGCGTCGGAGGTTTGATTTCAAAATCGCATCCGTCGTCGTCCGAGGAACGACGACGACGACTCGAGCGCGACGCGCGCGATGCGGCGCGCGTGCGCGTACGCGCTCGAGCGTTCGTTCGGACGCGTGGTGAAACGTCGAGACGGGGAGACCGAGACGAGGGTGCGTTTCGAGGAGGATGACGACGTCGGCGCGGCGACGCTTCGAGACGTCGAATTCGACGCCGAGGCGGTGTCTGCGTACGCGGGACGCGCGCTCGGGAGGTGCGGCGCGAGGTTGGTGTCGATGCGGTGCGGGAAAATCACGGGTCGGATTCCGTGGGAAGCGATCGGGAGGGATTCGTGTTGGTTGGAGGTGGAGGACGTGGCGGTGGTCGCGCGGTTCGACGGCGGCGGCGGCGGCGACGAGGACGAGGAGGAGGAGGAGGAGGAGGAGGAGGAGGAGGAGAGAGAGTCGGAGAGCTCGAGAGTGATGCGACGGGTCGTGCGCGCGCTGATGAGGGGACTTCGAGGACGGGCGAGAGAGGTGACGGTGGTGGTGCAAGACGCGTCGGGCGCGGGGAAATTTTTACTTCGCGCGGCGTCGGTCGAATACACGCACGGGAAAGGCGCGAGGTTCGAGGGATTGAGCGCGCGTAGGATTTCGACCGGCGTCGGGTGTTCGACGTCTGAGATTGTGGTTCGAGACGTGAGCGGAACGATGGAGATGTCGAGCGATTTCACTCGCGTCGACGTCGAATTGGACGACGTCGTCGCGTCGGCGTCGGCGGCGACGACAGCGACGCTCGCGGAATTCATCGAACGGTATCGCGGCGAGACTTCGAGAGAATCGAGGGTCAAGACGTCGAACGCGACGCATTCGCATCCGAGGCGATCGTTTATGCGTGACTTGGTGTCGTCGGACCTCTTTTCGAGCGTGTATGAGGACGCGCGCGAACGCGTCGAGGAGAGCGCGTACGAAGACGCCGAAGAATTTTTCGACGCCGAGGAGGCGATTCGCGAGTTATCGCAATCGATGGGGGAGGAATCGACGGTGTCGGACGCGTGCGTCTCGCGAGGGGCGTTCGAGTGCGTCGTGCGGTGTCCAAACGTGACGGTGGACGTCCCGTTCGATGCATCCGTGACGCGCGCGACGGTGCGAAACGCGCGCGTCTCCGTCGGCGCTCGCGCGACGGTCGCCTTCGACGACGCGACGTGTACGTACGGATACGACGAGGCGCACACCGTCGACCTGCGCGCGGGGAGGGGTGAAGTGACCATTCGAGACGACCACGTCGCCGTGCGCGCGCGCGAACTCGTCGTGTCCGTCGACGGCGTCGAGCGCGCGCGCGCGGATCGAGGCGTCGACGCCGAGGCGTATTGGTCGGAGGACGCGGGACGTCCGCTCGATGGGTCTCTTCCGGACGCGTGCGTCGCCGAGATCGAGACCGTGACGTCGAAGCTTCGGGAGAGACTGGCGAACGACGCGTCTGTGTACGTCAAAGTGTCCGCACCGAGCGTCAAAGCCGTCGTGAACGCGGACGCGGTGGACGCCGTCGTTGACGTCGTCTCCTCCGCGTACGAACTTCCCGAACATCATCCGCTCGCGTTGCGAACGGTGACGCCGGATTCGGTGTTGAATCCTCTGGCGATCGCGCTCGACGTCGAATGCGTCGACGTCGAGGTGACGAGAGCGACGCGCGATGCGGAGGAGGCGTCGACGAGGGACGCCGAAGACGACGCGCCTCGCGTGTCGTTGCGCGTTCAACGCGCGTCGGCGTTCGCGGCGACGAACGTCGCGGGTGATTTAGGATCAGATTTCGTGTGGACGCGGTTCGTCGACGCGCGCGCGTTCGTCGATGACGTCGACGTCGCGTCCGCGCGCGGTGTCGACGCTCGAGATGCGTCGACGCTCGCGTTCGCGCGCGCGGCGGGCGAGCGGGCGAGAGTCGACGCGCGCGTGGTCGGCGCGGCGGTTTCGGCGACGGAGTGCGAACCGATCGTTCGTCGTCTGAATACGTTTCTCTCCGTGCCGGAGGTTGAGTGCGACGGTGGTGGTGACGATACCGACGGCGGTGTCGACGTCACGGTGCGTCTCGTCGACGCGGCGCTCGTGTACAAATCCAACGGTTCGTTCGGCGTCGCGAGCGCCGAGTTTTTGCGCGTCTCCTCCGCGGCGGCGCCCGCGTCCGACGTCGACGCCGATCTCTCCACCGATCGCGGCGTAGAGATGCACTGCGGCGATATCGTGGGTTTTCTCGCGCCTCCGGACGTCGACGACGTCGGAGGACTTTGTCGTCTTCGAGCGTTTCCTTTCGCGCGCGAGAGTTTGCGCTCGGCGCGTTTCGCGCCGGCGTTTCGCGTCGCGGCGGCGTCTCTTCACACGATGGCGTCTCGCGCGCGCACCGCCATCGCGACGGCGTGCGCCGAGACGTGCGCGGTGTCCCTTCACGTCGATACCTTACGCGCCCTGCGACGCCTCGCGGCGACGGGCGTCGACGCGTTCGTCTCCGACGACGAAGAAGAAGGCGACGAAAACGAATACGTCTTCGTGAGTCCCGTGAAGAAACTGAGAGATGTTTCGCGCGCGAGTTACGGCTCGAACGTCACGCGAAGCGTGATCGAAGACGCGACGCGCGACCACGAGCTCTTCCCGCGACCGGGTCGGGACGAGCGCGACGCGCGAGGTGAACGGCGACGGTCGACGACGCGTCGCGAACGCGGCGGCGGTCCAAACGTCATCGACAACTTTTTTTATCGAGACACTCGCCGCGCGAGACGCGGTGCGAGACGCGCGCCGATGTTCGCGTCGGGAAGTGTCACGTCGGCGCGTCGGCGACGCTCGATGCGCGCGCGCGTGCGCGCTCTCGACGCGTCGATGATGCCACGAAGTCGATTCGCCGGCGACTTTGTCGAATCGCCGTCGCCGCCGCCGCCGCCGCCGCCCGTCGCGCGGCGGTCGACCGCGCGACGACGATACCTTCCGTTACCCGCCGACGTCGTCGTGCCTCGAAGCACGTTTCACGTCAACGCCGACGCGTTCGAGATTTCGATCCTCCCGGGATCGTTTTGGACCGAGACGCCCGCGAGCGTCCCTCGACACGCCGACTCGGTGGCGCGCGATCCCTCGGGATCCTCCGCCGGGGTCTCGCTGTCGTTTCGAACCAACGCCGTGCGCGTGGACTCGTTTCCCACGGAATCGTCCGAGGTGGCGCATCGTCTCGCGGTGTCCGTGCGCGACGTCTCGTGCGTGGACACGACGCCCGGCGCGACGTGGCCCAACGTGGCGAAACGCGCGGGCGACGCGGCGGACGCGGGCGACGCGGCGGACGCGTGCGCGCTCGACGTCGCCGCGGTTCGACCGGACCCGAACGTTCCGGAAGAGTTGGAGTACACCGTGCGCGCGTCGACCATGCCTCTACACGTCAAGCTCGATCAACGCGTGTTGAAGCTCCTCACGGACGTCTTCGCGAGCGACGAATCGTCGTCGACGCGCGCGCGTCCGCCGAGCTCCGACGCGACGTATTTCCAAAAAATCGAAATCGGGCGGTTTGCGTTGCGTTTGGATTACTGCGGGCGTCAGTTGGACGTCGAATCGTTGCGTTCGGGAAATCTCCTCGAAGCCTTGAACTTGATTCCGTGGGACGGCGTCTCGCTCGACGTTCAACCGCTTCGACTCGTCGGCGTCCTCGGCGTCGCCGCCGCCGCGGAATCTGTCTTTAAATCGTGGCTCGATGACGTCACCCACACGCAGGCGCACAAGTTCGTCCAGGGCGTGAAACCGATCAAATCGGCCGTCGTCATAAGTCGTCGCGCCGCCGACGTCGTGTCCAAACCGTTGGAGTACCATCGCGACAACAGACGCGGCGGCGTCGTCGCCGGTTTCGCGCTCGGCGTCGCCTCCTTCGTACGAGAGGTATCCCTCTCCTCCATGGAACTCGGCGCGTTCGCCGCGAGTAAATCGACCGCACTCCTCGCCGCCGCCGAGGCGATGATCGCCGAACACGCCGAGACGGAGACGGAAACCCAGGCGGCGGCGACGGACGACGCCGCCGATCCCGCCGACGTCTTCCAAGGCTTATCCATCGCGCGCCGCGCCGCGTTTCGAGGCGCGCGCCGCGCCGCCGCCGCCGTCGTCATCGACCCCATCCGCGACTACACCGCCGGCGACGCGTCATCATCCGACGCCATCTCACGCGCCGTGCGTCGCGTTCCCTTCGCCGCCGTCACCGGCGCCAAGGGATGCGCGCGCGCCGTCGACGCCGCCCTCTCCGGCGCCGCGAAATCGCTTCGCGCCGCCGACGACGACTCGGAATCCACCCGCGCCGTCGACGCGACCCGCGTCCCGGAGTGATCTCACGCCTCGCCTCACGCATTCTTTTCGCAGTCTTCTTTTTCCTTTTCGCCATGTATCACCACGCACGACACGCAGAGACGACGAAGACGAAGACGAATTCCGCGCGCGTTCCGTCCCATCCTCGGGACGGTCGAGGTTTTGACGCTCGGGACGAATTCCGCGCGCGTCACACCGCGACTCGAGCGGCGACCGCGCGTGGACGCCCGCGTAAAGATGCGCGTGAACGCGACCTTCGCGCGATGCCGCGGGGCGACCGCGCGCGTCGAGACGGCGCGCGCGCGACGACGGGACGACGCGCGCGCGACGGGCGCGGTGACGAGGACGATCGTGACGCGCGCGCGACGATGGGAGACGACCGAGAGTCTCTCCCGCGGGAGAGAGGTTCGCGTCGGTGCGTACGCGAAAGAACCGGCGACGTTCGATCCGTTGGGGATCGTGGACGCCGCGGTCGGGGAGGATGGGACGTTTGACGCCGTCTTCGAGGCGGCGACGAGACCGAAGGCGACGCGCGCAATGTCGTCGGGTCGAGGCGGTGGAGGAGGAGACGTGCAGATGGGTGATTTCTTCAAGGGGAAACTTCCGGGGAAGATCGCGACGGTGTTCGCGCTGTTGGTGTTGTCGAGAGTGGGGACGTACATTCCGATCAGCGGCGTCGATAGGACGGCGTTCGCCGAGTCGTTGGCGGGAAGCGGTGGAATGATGGGATACGTCGATACGCTCACGGGTGGAAGCATCTCTAAGCTCGGTATCTTTTCGCTCGGAATCGTGCCGTACATCAACTCGAGCATCATCTTTCAGTTGTTGGGAAGCGTGTTCCCAGAGTTGAAAAAGTTGCAAAAGGAGGAGGGCGAGGCGGGACGAAGAAAGTTTCAACAATACCAAAGGTGCGAGCGAAGAGAGAGAGAGAGAGGTGGAGTCCGTCGGTATCGGTGATGTGACCTTTTAGGTCTCGTTCGATTGAGCTCCGGCGCGTTACGACGTGTCGACGGCCTGAAAAGAATAACGGAAACTGAGCTATCGACGGATCGCGACGCTCGTCGAATGAATATTCACGCGCGCGAGAGAGAGAGAGAGACAGAGACGAATGAAGACTAACATGTACGTTTTATCGTAATCGCAGATACGGTGCCCTCGGTTTTGCTGTCGTGCAAGCCGTCGGTCAGTGCTTGTACGTGCGTCCGTTCGTCGAAGATTTCACCCCGATGTGGTTGCTCGAGCAAAGCTGCGCTCTCACCGCGGGCGCGATGATTCTCATGTACATCGGTGAGCTCTTGAACGAGATCAAACTCGGTAACGGGACGTCTCTTCTCATTTTTTCCAACATCGTGAGCGCTCTGCCCTCGTCCATCGGTCAAACGGTGAGCATCGCGCAAGAAAAAGGTGACTCCACCGTGCTCCCGGTGTTTTTCGGCGCCTTTGCGCTCACCGCTCTCGGCATCGTGTACGTGCAAGAGGCTGAACGCAAGATTCCCATGAACTACAGCACTCGATTCAACGCTGGTGGATTGGCCAAGTCATCTTACTTGCCTTTCAAGGTGAACAGCGCCGGGGTGATGCCTATTATTTTCGCCTCTTCTTTGCTCGCCTTGCCGGCGACGCTCACGCGTTTCACGGATAACGGCGCCGTGCTCGGCGTCGCTCGATTCCTCAGCCCGGGCGGTGGCGCCGGGTACGTCCCCGTGAACGTGGCGATGATTTGCTTCTTCAATTACTTCTACACCTTCTTGCAGCTCGAACCGAAGGATGTGGCGGACCAGCTGAAGCGTCAAGGCGCGTCCATTCCGGGCGTTCGCCCCGGTGCCGCGACGCGCGACTACATCACGCGCGTCTTGGAACGTCTCTCCGTGTTGGGCAGCGTCTTCTTGGGCGCGCTCGCGCTCACCCCGGGTGCGGTCGAACAAGTCACGGGTTTGCAGACTTTCCGCGGTTTCGCGGGTACTTCTCTTTTAATTCTCGTCGGTGTCGCCACCGACTCTGCGCGCAAGGTTCGTTCCGAATTGGTCATGGAGAGTTACGACACCAAACTTGACGAGTTCTATTCTTCGAAGCCGAAGAAATAGTGGTTAGTTCCAATACATTAAAAGTCGAAAGATGTACTATCTCATCCGCGTCCGCGTCCGCGCCCACCGAATCTTCCTCCCGAGAAGCGACCTCCGCCTCGACCGTAATTTCCACCTCGACCGCCGTAGCGTCCTCCGGGAGAACCACGACCGCCTCCGCCGTAATTTCCACCTCGACCACCGAAGCGCCCGCCGGCCCCGCCACGTCCACCGCCACCGCCACCACCGCCCATCTGCGGGCGTTGGCTGAGCTCCGGGAGCTCCTCGCACGCGGTGATGCTGATGGCTGTCTTGCCGCTCGTCGCCGGTTCGGAGAGGGCGACGAATTTATCCGCGAGTTCAGACGGCACATCGAACACGGCTGCCTTGTTGTCCACGCTCAGCGTCAGACGACGAAGTTGTAAATCGTTCTCATCCATGCGTTGACGCAAGAAATTCCACACGTACGTCGGCGTGCGAATCATCACGTCACCAGCGGTGAACAAGAGCGTCGTCTGTCCCGAGTGCGACGTCAACAGCGAGCGTTGACGCAACTCGCCGTGTCCGGCCAGCTTGGCGATGGCCATGGCGAGCACCTCGACCGGATCGCGACCTTCCTCGCTGTCGCTGTCTTCTCCCTCGAGCAGATCGCGTGCGACATCCATGAAGAGCTTTGCGGCGCCCTTGTGCACCTTGCGAATTTGCTCACCGGCGATTTTACCAGCAGCCTTGGCCATCTCCGCCGGTTGCGGCGGTCCGATGCGAATAAACTTGAAACCACCCTTGCGCTCGATGTTCGGCACCGCCCACTCCGACCGAGGCGTGCAGAGCGTGACGCTGATACCGGTCGCGCCGGCTCTCCCCGTGCGACCCGATCGGTGAATGTACGTCTCGGCATCCTTTGGAGGTTCGCACTGAATGACGAGCTCGACGCCGTTGATGTCCAAACCTCTCGCCGCGACGTCGGTGGCGACCAAGACTTGAAACTTATTATCGCGGAATCCAGCCAAAACAACCTCGCGCTGACTCTGATTCACGTCGCCGTGAAGCGCCTTGGCCCCCTTCGGGATCTCTTTTTGTAAATTATCGCAGAGTTCGCCGCAATCGCGCTTGGTGTCGCAAAACACGATGACGCGTCCGCCTCCCGGCGCCTTGGAACGAATGACGTCGCACACGAGGTCGACGCGATCGGACCACTGACACGGCAACAGCATGTGTTGCACCGCTCCGCTCGCTTTTTGCTTTTGATCGCCCACTAAATCCACCGTGGCGTAATCCGACTTTAAAAACCGCTTGGCGATGTCCTTGACCCACGGCGGCAGCGTCGCCGAAAACAAGAACGTTTGCACATCCCCGGAACTCTTCAGGATCAGCTCGACGTCGTCGACGAAACCCATGTTTAACATCTCGTCCGCCTCGTCCAGGACGCGAAACTTGAGATTATCCATCATCAACGTCTTGCGCTCGAGATGATCCTTCATCCGTCCCGGCGTCCCGATGACGATGTCGCACCCTCCTCTCAGTCCCATCTCTTGTTCCCGATACGGCGCCCCACCGTACACGCACAGCGACTTAAACCCGTACGAGTTCCCAACCCAATCAAAATCTTGATACACCTGCTTCGCCAGCTCCCGCGTCGGCGCCAAAACGACGCACATCGGCCTTCGTCCCTGCACGCGTCGCCCGTTCGCCGGCGTCGGCGACATCTTCGCCATCTCCTCCACGATGGGTAACACGAACGCCAACGTCTTTCCACACCCCGTGCGAGCGCGTCCGACGACATCTTTCCCAGATAACGCGATCGACAGCGTCTCCGCCTGAATCGCGAACAACGTATCGTACCCTTTCTTCCGAAGCGTCTCCTTGACGGGTTCGCTCAGCGCGAAATTATCCAAAGCCATGGGATTCGGCGTCTCCGGTCGCGCGATCTCTTCGACGTCATCTTCGGCATCTTCGACCACGGGCGTGGACTCTTTGGCGCGTTTCTTCTCGCGCTTTCGCTCCGTCGCCTCCTCCTCCGTCGCCTTGCGCTTCTTCTTCGTCGGCGTCGCCGCCACCGCGAGCTTGTCCTTGTCCTTTTTCGACTTTTTCTCCTCCTTGCGCTCCTTGGATTTGCTTCCCATGACGCGCGAAGGGGAGGGACGAACGGGACTCTCGACGGTGCGCGCGCGTCGTTCGCGTCGGCGTGTGCGTCGCGCGTCGCGGGCGGAAGAAGCGTCGCGGGCGATCTCGTGCACTTTTTCGCGCCGCCGCGGCGGTTGGGCCCATCGCGTGCGTTACATACATAGGGGTTCTTTGGATAGAATACGAGTCGTGGGTGGTCGCGGGTCGGCGACGACGACGCGCGCGGCGCGGTGCGCGCGTCGTCGTCGTCGTCGTCGTCGTCGTCATCCTTCGGCGTTCTCGCGGTTTTACGTTTTCGTTTCGCGCGCCGACGGCGTCTCGGCGTCGGGCGCGCGGTCGACGACGACGTAGTCGTCTCTCGCCGCTCGAGGGACGACGTGAAACGTCGGGAATTCGAGCACGGTGGTCCCGGCGAGCGCCGAGGCGAGATCTCGGTCGAGATCGACCGCGTGCCAACGTTTGGCGTTGGCCGGGGTGTCGAACTTTTCGAGGAGAACTCGAAAGGCGCCGTCTTTGGCGTCTTCGGCGTCGAGCGAAGAGAGTCGAAACGGCGCCATGGACGCCTTGTTTTCCACGGCTAACGTCATCGCCTTGACGTGCGCGGCGTAGACGTCACGAAGCGCGGTCGTTTCGTCCACGACATCGTCTATGCGAAGGATGCGTTCACCGTCGATGTGAAACGCCCACTCCACGCGCCACCGAAGGACGTCTCGCTTGCGATGATGATGCGTCGTGTTCGTCCGTCGTCTCGCCATGCCGTTCGCCATGAATCGTAACACCACACCTCGCTCGACGCACTTGGCCCGTAACGCATCCATCGCCCGTCGCTCTCGACGCGCCGCCTCGTTCACGCGTCCACCGCGTCCGCCACGTCCTCCTCGTCCCCGCCCGCCGCCGCCGCCGCCGCCGCCGCCGCCGCCCGCCTCCTCCTCGTCCCCGAACGTCGGTCTCCACCGCTTCGCCCGCTCCCCCTCCGCCCCAACCTCCTCCAAAAATCGATAATCTCGAACGATGTCCGCGTCCGTGAACGCGCGCACGTCCACGAACGACGTTCTCGACCGTTTCCCGTCGCATCCGCGCTCGAATTTATGTCTCTTCACGCACGCCAATCCGCACGTCTTCGTCCCGCATCGAGGACACGTGTACTTGCTCGGCGCCTCCCCGCACGTCTCGCACGTCCCACCGCGACGTCCCGTCGTCGTCGTCGTCGTCGTCGTCGTCGTCGCTCGCGCGTCGACGTCGGCGTCCATAGCGGTGCGCGCGTGGGAATGATGACGCGCCGCAGACGTCGTCTCGCGCCCTCTTCCCTCGCGCGCTCGACGCGCTCCGACGATCGGTGAAACGATGAACGAGGAGGGATCGCTCGTCGCCGTCATAGGGGACGAGGACACCGTCGCCGGGTTCCTCCTCGCCGGTGTGGGACACGTGGATGAGCGGCAGCGCGCGAACTACCTCGTCGTCGGGGACAAGACGACGGAACAGGAGATCGCGGAGACGTTCAGGGCGTATACGACGCAGAGAGAGGACGTCGCGGTGGTTCTTATCACGCAGGTGATCGCGGATAAGATACGGTACCTGGTGGACGCGCACACGGCGGCGATTCCGAGCGTGTTGGAGATCCCGGACAAGGAGAACCCCTACAAGCCGGAGAACGACTCGGTGTTGTCGAGGGTGTCGCATCTGTTGGGAGGGGAGGGGGGTGGATGAGACGAGAGGTCGAGGATGAGGAGGTTGAGGATGTTAGACGTGGGGAGAGTGAGTTGTAAACGAAAAAAACTGTTTGTGTTCAATGTGTGCGTTTAATATTGCATCCGACCACCCGCGTCGACGTGCTAGAACGACGAGCGCCCGTCGGCCTTCTGGTTTCTAAATCGATCGAATCTATCGGCCAAGAAGATTACTTGGCGACGACTTCCTTCTCCGAGATGCGCTCGTAGACTTCGCGCACCTTGAGACCAACGATGGTTTGGAAGAAACCGGTACCGTTGTTGGAGCCCGGACCGTTTTGGTACTTGAGCATCTGTTGGGTAATTTCGCCGTAGAACTTGGTGGAGGTGTTGGACAAGTGGGATTCGACGTAGATGAGCTCTTCGAGCTTGTCGAATTGACCGTCCATCTCGAGCACGGTGACCTCTTGGCCGTAGAAGGTGTCTGGGCCGTAGAAGAACTTGATGCCCGGGTAGGAGCACGTCAACTTGCGGCCGCACGGGATCCAAGAGATGGTGGAACCCTCGTCGAACAAGAACGGCGCGTCGAAGTTGGCGATGTTCTCCTTCATGATCATGCGCACACGCAAAATCTTACCTTCGTTGTCATCCGGAATGAGTTGCGTCGGGAGCACTTGGATGATGACGTCGGCGTCTTGCTTTTGCGGGTCGACGAAGGCGTCGAAATCCGGCTTGCGCGCCTCGATGGACGCCTTGATGGACTCGAGAGAGTGACCACGCTCGGCCATGTCGCGTTGAATCTTCCACGCAAACTTAACCTCGTCGGAGATGTCCAAGTAAATCTTGAAATCAAACATGTCGCGCACGCGCTCGTCGGCGAACGGGTGAAGACCTTCAAGGATGAGCACCTCCGGGGATTCAATCTTCTCCGCCGGGTCGAACACGCCCGTGACGTGGTTGTAGATCGGCTTATCGACAGCCTTACCCTCCTTGAGCGCCTTGACTTGTTCGTACATCAAATCTACGCGCGAATACAAAACACAGATGAACGGCGTCCGTCAGTCTCTCTCGCTCGCGCGCTCTCTCGCTCGCCCGCGCGTCCGCCGAGTCCCGTCTCCATCGCGTCGCGTCGCGTCGGCTCGCTCGCACGAAATCCCACGCACCAAAGTTTTGTTCCTTGAGGTTCAACGCCGTGAGACCGGATTCCTTGCGGCCTTGACGATCGTTCAAGTGGTAATCATCCAAGCACAGCACCGTGGTCGTGTCCGATATGAGCGTGTTGCTGTCCGGGTTCCCACCCTCGGGGGGCGTCGCCTTGCCGCCGAACAGGGACGTCATGCGACGCATAAAGGTGGACTTCCCGCACCCGGAATCCGCGGCGAGACCGATGACGACGGGTCCGTCGCGAGCGGCGCGGGTGACGACGCGCGCGCGCGTCGCGCGACGCGCCGTCGTCGGCTTTTTGGCCACGACGGGCGCGGCGCGCGCGGCGGTGGCGAATGCGAATTGCGCGGACATGGCGCGAGGCGAACGAACGAGGGCGTGCGGAAGGGCGCAAGCGTTCGAAAAGTTTTCGAACGTGTGTGCGCGACGGACGTCGACGCGTTGTGACGGTCGCGGGCGACGGGGGGGGACCACTCGACGGATCCGCGC
>CEUM01137926.1_pt1 | contig 14236 bp, 9 predicted proteins | sample 356421 | NCBI WGS metagenome assembly CEUM01 (sample SAMEA2622716, study PRJEB7988) | marine metagenome | biome: marine biome (ENVO:00000447); feature: surface water layer (ENVO:00002042); material: "saline water (ENVO:00002010), including plankton (ENVO:xxxxxxxx)" | depth 5 m | reverse complement strand
CATCAAAAGCCCGGTTTTTTCCCGGTAGAAGTAGGTAAGCGGTAAATTCTGCGCGGCTTCGTAGAGGTCCGAACGTAAATCCCGCACCGCTTTGTAGCCGGTCTTCGCGATTAGCTGAACCGATATCAAATGAAAGACCAGCTTCAGAAAATAGAGAGGAAAAACTACCATTAGAGCCGTATAGATCACCTTCAGGGGATCAAAAGCGGCCTGATTGATTTTCAGTTTCCAGCGAATCATTGTGCGAAGATTTAACTGCTCGGCACGATTCAGGCCGTAGTCCTTTTCGAATCGCGTATAGTGCAGCAGGCGCTCCGCCAGATCCTTGCGAATCTTCTCCGGCGCATCTGGAGCTGCAGGCAACTCTGTCTCTCCGGTCAACAGCCGTGCTTTCTCCGCCGCTTCCATGTAGTGGATGGCGCTGTATCGAACGGATTCATTCAATAGCTCGCGCTCGGTTTCAGAAAACTGAATAACGAATGGTTCCCCTCCCCCTTTATCGCCCAGAGCGTCGAAGAGGGGATAGAATGTGGTTAGACTGACGCCATTGAGTATGGCGACAAAGAACGAGACCAGCACCCCCAGCAGGAAGGGGGTGCGGTAGTTAAAGGAGTATCCGAGTAGACGGAGAAAGTGCCGCACAGGCGATCACTTCGCTCCCAGTCCTTCTTTCTCGGCACCTACCAGAATGGACATGTTTCCAGCAGGATGCTTGTTATCCTTCATGAGCTGATGACAGTCGCCCGTTTCTTCGAACTTAAACGTCCGGGAAAGAACTGGATCCACTTTCTTCGCGATAACAAGATCATTCAGACCTTTGGCGTTATCGTCATTGGCGAAATGCGAACCCTGCAGTCGTTTCTGCCGCATCCATAGATAGCGCAAGTCTACGGTGGCATTAAAACCGGTGGTTCCGGCACAGATCACAATCATACCGCCGGTTTCGCAAACGAAGGCGGACGTGGGTATTGTGCTTTCGCCGGGATGCTCAAAGACAATGCCCGGGTTCTTTTTGCCGGTTATTTCCCAGATGGCTTTTCCGAATTCTCGAGCTTTTTTGGTCCACTCGACGAAATGCTTCGGATCGTTGATGTCAGAAGTAAGGGCTCCCCAGTGATCAAAATCCTTTCGATTGATTACTCCATCGGCGCCCAGCTTCTTACAGAAATCGAATTTATCCTCGCTACTAACCACGGCCACGGCAATACCGCCGGCAGCTTTTACGATCTGAATGGCCATGGCGCCCAGACCGCCGGAACCGCCCCAGATGAGCACCGGCATGCCGGGCTTCACGGTATTGGGCTCCCAGTGATGCAGCATTCGATAGGCGGTAGCTCCCACCAGCATATAGGCTGCGGCGCCCTCCCAGGTCAAATGCGGAGGCTTGGGCAAGCACTGGTGATCCTGTACTTTCGTGAATTGAGCAAAGGAGCCCCAGTTGGATTCGTAGCCCCAGATGATCTGAGACGGAGCAAACATGGGGTCTCCGCCATCTTTGATGAACGGATCGTCATGGTCCCACATTCCGCAATGGACCACCACTTCATCGCCTACTTTTACATTGGTAACATCGGAACCCACGGCATATACGATTCCGGAGGCATCGGAACCGCCGATGTGGAAGTTTTCCTGTTCGCCCTTTTTCTGACGGGCCTTGATTACATCTACCGGGTAGCCCAGGGCGGCCCAGACGTTATTATAGTTCACTCCGGCGGCCATTACAGCTACCAGCACTTCACGGGGACCTACTTCGGGCACCGGGATCTGCTCTACCTGGAAGGCATCCCTGGGATCACCGAACCGCTCGGGTCGGATGAGTTGTGCATGCATTTTTTCTGGAACTACGCCTACCGGAGGCAGGGTTCCTATGGGTACAATTTCGGGGCGATCTGACATGGCGGACACAATCGAGAAACCTGTTAATATTTCCAGTCAAATTCTCCTTTTCATCCATGCGCTTTCGTCGAATATTGGGAAAGGGAGACCATTGTGAGCAAGTTCGAGCTGTTCGACTTCACCCCTGAAATCGTTGAATCGTTTCGTGAAAACCACGAAATACCTGTGCATTTTTACAATAAGGACGGACAGGTTCTCATCCATAAGAAAGAGGATGCCTCGGATGCCGAGATCGACCGCCTCTTACGATTCATCAAGCAGGGCATCTACTACGACATCGAAGACTCGGAGAAACTGGGTATTCAGGACAAAGGTCGGGACATTCCCGAGGGCCTTACCGATACCAAGCTCATTTCTGAAGGGATCACCAGCGAACTAAATGACGGCGCGAAAGAGCTATTCAACAGCCTGAAGCGCACATCCATCACCTCTGTGCAAGCTCGAAAGACCTCCGAACGTCTGGCCAATGCATTTGACGCTTTCGAGAACCAGCCAGACATGAACGTGGGCCTTGTAAACATCCTGGAGCTGATGGGCGGCCGCGAAAATACCCATGATGTAGAACTGGCCGTAAAACGAACGGTAGTAGCCATGGCCCTGAAGACTCGGGGGGCCACGGCCACAGGAGCCAGGGACCGTGCCCGATTACAGGAAGCGGCCAACGTAACCATGATGTCCGCGTTGATGTGCGACATCGGCTACAGCCGTATGACCATGCCCGAGCATGATGGGCTGTCCGAGCAGCAGATGAACTACATCAAGAACCATCCCATCATGAGCTATTTGATGATTGCCCACGAAAGATCCATTGATCCCCGGGTGAAGCGAAACATACTCTCCCATCATCGTCCGATGAAAGCGGGTACTCCCGGAAATAACTATCCTTCGATCCGTAACATCACGACTCGTCTTACGGCGCTAAAAGAAAAGTACAGTCAGGATCCGGCCCGCAGACACATCGCGGAGGATATTGACATGCAGCTCAAGCTGCTGATGCGCGATATTCCTTACGATGAAGATGCGGCGATTCTTGCCGTAGCTTCGGAGTTTGCTTCCCTGACTTCTGACGTCCCCTGGCGAAAGGCCTATACGGCGCGAAGGGCGGTGCAGATGCTGGTAAACAACTCCTACTTCACCTATCCGGACCGTATTGTTCGCGAGTTTCTCGATTATGTGAGTATAAGCCTCTGCAACAACGAAAAGATACTCAAAGAAGGGGACTTCATCATCGTGGCGGCCCGTTCCGGTAGCGGAAAGACCTTCTTCGAAGTAGGACAGATTACCAATTCCACAAGATTTCAGAGTAAACCTGGAATGGATCGCTTCGCGACCATTTTCCCGGAAATTGGCAAGTCTCCCAAATTTCGCTTTCTGAAATTTCCCCTGGATAAACTCAAGGCAGACCCCAGGAAAGCCCACTACGAGCTCAGCAAAGACGATAGCCGACATATCATCTATGCTGTGGACCCAACCTACGATCCGGACCTTTACGAAGAGCTGTTCAAGCTAACCCGAAGCTCCAGGGCCCCGGCCGGCGCAAATGCGGAAACTGGTCAACCGGCTACTTGACGATGCACGGTCCGGCGTGCAAAAGGATGCATCCGGAAGACAATTCTTTAGACAAAGAAAGGTTCGCTTTACCACTGTCTATTTTGATGCAGCCGAAATGCTGGAATCCGGCTGGCTGGAATTCGACGAGCAGCTGGAAAGCCCCTATAGGCGCTCCCGGGATCCGACGCCCGCCAACGTGCGAAGTTTCGCACAATTAAGCTCCGAAAGGTTTCTGCACTTCTATTATCGTGTCTTTGACGTTGCCGTAGCTCGAGCGCTGTCCACTCTGGATACAAACCTATTCCGCGTTCCTTTTGTAGAATCCTCCGAGTACCTGGACCTGGGTATACCGGAAAAACCGGAAATGGGCTCCATTCCGCCGGCATTGCACAAAGCCATCATGGAACAATACCGGGCACAGCCCGGCTTTCTGTCGCTAAACCCGGGCGCCGAAGAAGGCGCCGGACCCACAGTGTCCTTTCTTTCCGCTTATCTGGACGGTCTCACCGATGATGCCATCGAACTACTGAAGCCCTATCGAGATCTCTGGGAACTGGAAGACCGGCTCCGCGAAATCCAGAACAGCGCGCGAAGCATCCAGTTCGATTTCGAAGCAGTGCTACTTTCTCCAAACAAAGCCGCCTACCTGGAAAGGCTTTCCCGGTCCATTGCCGATTCATTTCGAAAACCCGGGCTACAAACTGTGCTTCAATCTATAGCGAACCCGGAATTGAGAAAGAGCGTCCGAGCCTTCCTGCTGGACGATGGGTCCGAAGGCCGCAAACCGGCCCTGCTACATATCCTGCGAAATATACAGCGATTCAAGAGGTTTCTGGATGAAGGACTAATGGCAGGCGCCGGGCTCGCCATACTTCCCGAGAAACTGGAAATCCGAATCCGTGGCGCATTTCTGCAAGAGGCCCGCCTACATGCCCGAATCATGCGGTACAATTTTCTGCGATACCGAGCGGCGCCCGTGGGCAAGACCACCGATCTGCGGTTACTGCATAATCAGCGAAACGCAGCCAGGCGCGAAGCGTTAAACCTGCTGGATTCCATTAGCAAACTGCATCCGCTGGCGCTGCAGTGGCAAAAGCTGATCCACGAGCACGAAACCATAAGGCAGTCCATTCGACGGAAATACGAAAACTATCTGGAAGGCAAAACGGAGAGCGACAGGCAGGCTTTCGAACCCGCCCATCCATCGATCTTCGGGAAAGCGGCGCAGCGTTACGGCCATGCCGTTACCTGGCCCGAGCATATTCGCTACGGCGATCCGTTCTGTCGGCGGGAAGTGCTCCTGCATATAAAGCAGCAACTGCTGAACCGACTCAGGGCCGTGCGAAGCACAACGACGGGCTATTCGCTTATTCCCGGCAGTCGACATGGAATCCTTCCGCTGAATCCGGTAATGAAGCTCTGGAAAGAAAAACCTGGCTTCGAACCTTCGCTACCGGAACTGGCGAAGCTGGAAATCAACACTCCGGGCACCGTAGCCTGTCTGATTTCTCTGGCCCATCTGGTAGACAGGGAACTCTATGCGCGGGAACTACGACTGGGTAGAATCCTTAAAGAGAAGCTGGGGAATCGAACTCTACGAAACATGCAGATCTTTCTGATGCCCGGATCCTGCGGCGCCGCCCGGGAAATCGAAAGGCCGGACTTCCCGGAATTCAGAAATTCCGTAATAGGCGAAAGCAGAAAGCCGGAAGAACTGGGCGTGGCCGGAGAAAATGCCGTGCTCACCGGCGCCTGGTATAAAAAAAGAAACCATGCTCTGTACTACCCGATTGGCGGCGATAACGGGCAATTGATTCGAAGCATCTATCTGGCCTTGCGGCTACCCGGACCGGCCGCATTTTTCTTTGCTCTGGGACAGTTCGTGCACGATTGCCTGCCGGATAACCTGGTCTATTATGCCGGCTCAGAGATACCGTTTCGTCAGATTACCGAAGATTACTACCGACAGGAGGACCGGGTGCGGAAAAACCGCGGCGAAAAAACCGGCCGTCGACGAGTGGACAATTCCCGAGCCGCGGTGCGATTCATGTTTGCGGTATCCTATTCGCGAATCATGATGGAGGCCCTTACCGGAAGCTCGCAGAGCAGCTTCCGGCATGTTCCCACGGAGAAATGGATGAGCCGCTACCTAAACCTGCCGGCGCTTTCCGTAAGCGATAGAAGCCGGTTTCGCAATCTTCGAGCCCGGGCCAGGGAAGTCATCGAGTCTTTTCCGGGCCCTGGAAGTCATTGAATCCTTTCGAATCCGCTTACTTCTGCGCTCCGAGGCGATGGCTGATTACTTTCGCGTGAGCCAGTAGCTTTCCCTTTCCAGCTCTTCACGGAAATCCGGATGAGCAATGGAAATCAGAAGCCTGGATCTTTCCCGCACATTCTTTCCGAACAGATTCACAACGCCAAATTCAGTAGCTACGTAGTGCACGTCGCCGCGGCTGGTTACTACGCCGGCGCCTGGCGCCAGAACCGGGCAGATCCTGGAAACCTTGCCGCCTTTTGCGGTACTGGGAAGCGCTATGATGGGCTTACCACCTGGACAGCGGGCCGCGCCGCGAATAAAATCCACCTGGCCGCCAATACCGCTGAAGATGCTATGCCCCATGGAATCGCTATTCACCTGGCCGGTAAGGTCAATGGAAATGGCGGAGTTAATGGCTACCATATTCTGATTCTGAGCGATTACAAATGGATCGTTCACATAATGACTGGGGCGGAACTCGAAGATAGGATTGTTGTCGATAGCATCGTATAGCTCCCGACTACCCATGGCAAAGCTGGTCATTATCTTGCCGCGATGGAGTCCCTTCTTCTGGTTATTCAAGACCCCGGCAGAAAGCAAAGGCAGGATTCCATCGCTAAACATTTCTGTATGAATGCCCAGATTCTTATGGTTCCGGAGCTTATCGAGAACCGCATTGGGAATTCCGCCAATCCCCAGCTGCAGAGTGGCGCCGTCGTCGATCATTTCGGCGATATTTTGCCCGATTTTATCTTCTACTGCGCTAGCCTCTTTGAACGGAAGCTCGAATAACTCCTCTTCCTGCTCCACGAAATAGTCAACGTCAGTAACATGGATGAAACAATCCCCCAGGGCCCGGGGCATCCGCGAGTTCACCTGCGCGATGACGATTTCTGCGGCCTCGGCGCAGGGCTTGGTGATGCTACACTCTACGCCATAGCTCATATAGCCGAATTGATCCGGCGGAGAAACGTGAATCAAGGCAACATGCACGGGCCAGTCGCCGCCCCGCACCAGTTTGGCGATTTCGCTGAGAAAGATGGGGATATAGTCGGATTTGCCTTCGTTAACCGCTTCGCGTATGGCAGGCCCAAGAAACCAGGCATTGTCGCGCACGCCTTCAAATTCCTTAAAGGGGTCTTCGCCGAAGGTGAGCAGATGGTTTAATTCCACATCCTTGAGCTCGGGAGCGCGTTTGGCCAGAGCAGCTATTAGCGCTCGGGGCATGGAGGCATTTCCAGATATGAAAACTTTCTGGCCGTTCTTTATATGGGCAACGGCCTGTTCAGGAGAGATCTTGCGGGAGTCGTAGTGCGGTTTCCATTGCATGACAGAAACACAGCACCCCGCCCCGGAAAGTCTATTAGAAATTCAAAACTCGGGCGCGGAGGCTTCGCTACCATCGTCCAGTATCTTGAATTCAGTTCGGCGGTTCTGCTGGTCGTAGGGCTCGCCTTTCTTGTTCACCACCGGCTCACTGAAACCAGCCCCATGCACTTCAAGGCGCTTTTCGTCGATACCGTGATAGACCAGATAATTCTTAACGCTCAGAGCCCGGCGATAACTCAGGGTTTCGTTGTATTCCCGGGTCCCGTGGAGGTCGGTGTGGCCAATAATGCGTAATCTGGTTTTGGGGTTTTGCTTTAGATAGCTCACCAGGGATTCCAGGTAGAACTCGGATTCGTCACGCAACACCGCAGAATTGGCGTCGAAACGGATCTCATTGACCTGAAAGGACTGGCCTTTTTTCGCTTTTTCCAGATAGACGATTCGCTTTCCGGCAAAAACGGCACGGTAATCGATAATGCGATGATAGGTGGCATACCCGGGTACAGAAATGGTCACTTCCAGACCTTCGCTGTCAAAATCTGGAAGCTTCAGCTCGCCGGTTTGGGTACTGCGAGAACGTGTGGGGTTCGGCCGGGGCTTGTTTTCATTCTGATAATAAGGCTGCAGCTTAACCGGCACCGACAGGGGTCGGCCTGTGTCCTTATCCATGATTACCAGGCTTTCCCGGTCCGGGCGAAAACGATTCGGGCGTTCCGCGCCTTCGAAAGCCAGTTCCAGACCCCGGTCGATGCGGTCCCGGTAATCCGCTGGAGTTTCGTTTTCGAAGGAGCGATCCATGGCCGCATCGTAGTTGCGAAGTATGCCTTCCAGATCCTCTTCCCGGCCCCGATTGGCGGTGGGGTTGCTGTAGGATTCGGGATCCCCTTCCCGAACGCTGCGATTTTCCGCGCCCCGGTCCCTTTCTACGGTTGGTGGCTGCTCCGCCGGTTCTTCGGCGGCCGGCTGCTCAGCAATTGGTTCGCGCATCGCCACTTCGGTATCCAGGCCTATATTCGTCGATGTAGAGTAGAGATCGTAGTGCCCCTTGCCGCCGGAGCGATCGGAGGCGAAGAAGAACTGACCGTTATGGACGCTCAGATGCATCTCGTTTTCCGGCGAACTAATCTCCGGTACCAGCACCGGATCGGTCCATCCGCCATCGTCTTTCCGGGTCATGTAGAAATCCCAGCCGCCGATACCGCCGGGGCGACGGGATGAAAAAACGTACATGTTCTCCTTGATAGGTAGCATGGCCGCTTCCTGGTTTCCGGAATTAATCTTTTCTGGCAAAGCCTCCGGATTACTGAACCCGGAACCGTTCCATCGAGCCACCATGATTTTGGAGCCGGTGATATCGCCAAACTCCCAGGTAGTGTAATAGATTTCGCGGGAGTCAAAGCTAAGCGCCGGGGCCCGTTCATGGTCCGAAGTCTGAAACGTTCCCGGTATTCGCCTGGGCTCCGAGAATCGACCGTCTTCGCCGGCCCGGGCCCAGTAGAGATCATAGGATACCCGAACGCGACCTTGAAGATCTGCCGGCATCTCCAGGCTTCCGTCCCGGTCCGATGCAAAAAGAACAACCTTGCCGTCTTCGCTCCAGAAAGGGGTTTCGTCATTATAGGGAGAATTCAGTTCCCGGACATTTCGCACCAGCGTCCAGGAGCCGTTTTTCTTTTCGGCCAGGTAGATATCCTGATACTGTCCATTGGGAGTATTAAAGAGCATCCGGTTGCCATCCGGCGAGAGCGTAGGCGAAAAGTCTGCCGAGCCGGTATTTAAAGCCTCCAGCGGAGCGATTTCCACAGGATGATCCGGTTTCTGGACTCCCTGACCGTGAGCGAATGCAGGCAGCAGAATACTACCCATCAATATCAGAACCAGAGCAAGCGCTCCTGCCCTGCGAATGAATTGGGTCCAGACTGCAGATCTTTCCATAATACTGCTATCGGCATCCTGAAAAAAAGGTTCAGGGTACAGGAGCATTTTGGTCGATTTTTCCTGGCAGCAATCCATCGGCAAGGCTGCATTATGTCGCTTTTAGGATACGTTGAATGGCGGCCCGTCCGACTCGGCAGGTGCGGGTTAAAGGAGCAGGCCGGGTGTTATACGAACCCGCCCGGTACAACGCAGCGAGTTCGGATAAACGGCATTTTCATGCTATTACACGAACCGCCAAGGATGCCCCGTTCCGCAGGTTCGTCTAGTCATCTGATTTCGGATGTTACACGAACCTCGCCGGGAGCGGTGCGGCGGGTTCGGATAAACAACGCTCCAGCGGCATTATGCGAACCTCGCCAAAGCGGCGCGCGGGTGCGGGTAAACAACGCTCCGGCGGGATTACACGAACCTACCCGGGCGTGGTGCCGCGGGTGCGGGTAAACAACGCTCCGGCGAGATTACACGAACCTCGCCAAAGCGACGCGCAAGTTCGGATAAACAACGCTCCGGCGGCGTTAAACGAACCTCGCCAAAGCGGCCCGCAAGTTCGGGTAAACAACGCTCCGGCGGCGTTAAATGAACTTCGCCAAAGCGACGCGCGGGTGCGGGTAAACAACGCTCCGGCGGCGTTAAACGAACCTCGCCAAAGCGACGCGCGGGTTCGGGTAAACAACGCTCCGGCGGGATTACACGAACCGGCCTGACAGCCCCTTTTATGATTTCCGGCAGGGACCAGTAGCCCCTTTCTGGTTTTGGGGATGCACCGCATCGTCGCGCGGCCTCGAAAGAGGAGTGAGGAAAGTCCGGACACCGCAGGGCAGAAGACCGGGTAATTCCCGGGGGATGGACTGGGGACGGTTCATCTACGGAAAGTGCAGCAGAAAGTATACCGCCGGGCTTCGGTCCGGTAAGGGTGAAATGGTGAGGTAAGAGCTCACCGCATCGACCGCAAGGAAGATGGCTTGGTAAACCCTCTTCGGTGCAATCTCAAGTAAGCAGCCGCCAAGGTTGGCCCGACCGTGGCTGTGGGTAGAGAGCAAAGACCTGAGGGGCAACCCGAAGGCAAGATAAATGACGGTGCTCGACAGAATCCGGCTTACAGGTGCATCCCCACCTTTTTCGTCGGTTGAACCGGGCCAGCGTCGCCAGGCATTGCGGAGGCCAGCCCGGCGACTACCATGCCAGGAGACCACCTGGTGCAACGAACTCGGTGGCAGGCCTCAGCTACAACAACCCACGTAGCATGCCTGAAGCTGAACTCCATCGGGATCCAAAATCTTTTTTCCCCCGGGATGGATGGTAAGCTCGTTCACAGCCTTCCCGTCCTCCGGAGACATCATGGATTCGCTAATGCAACTTCGAAGTCCGTTTCCGGCATGGAATCGAACCTTGATAGTATCCGTTAGCACGGACCACTCGCCTACATTCGACTGCAACGCCGGCTCAAAGTATTTATCGTGGATGGGGCCGCATACATTTCGAGTAAAATAGTCCACGTTGCCGTCGGGCTTCAATCGGTAATGCGAGTGGCAGGTGTGACGGAACTCAAATCCGGCGCCCTTAACTCGTGCGATCCAGGGATGCATGCATTCGGTTCCGAACAATGCCCTTCCCGCTTCTTTGCACTCCTTGCCTTTTTCCACCATAGATTCGTCTTCGGTGAGAAATCCGGAAAATACCCATCCTTCGGTTTGTTCGAACTTAATGCGTACAAATGGCGCCGTAATCCCCTCTACTGTGGCTGTGGATTCGCTTTCTTCCAGAATCTCAACCGAGCTTCCCACAGGCACTATTCCGATGGACTGACCGGCGGCGGACGGCGCATTTCGCAGGGTCAGACCGGAAGGCGCGAAAACGTATCGCTGATCTTTGCATCCGAAGACGAGCGCCAGGGCAAGCAGGACCGGAAATACTATTGGGGACGGTTTTCTTGGCATTCCGGGATTGAGAGCCGGCGCCATTTGCCGGTCAACTCGCTTTCAAAGGCAACCGAATCATATATTTGGCAATGATTCTATTTAAGTCATTGTGACAGCCAGAGGTTTCCCGGGGCTCACTGCTCCGGTATGAAAAGGGAAATCGGTGAAAGGCCGATGCTGTACCCGCCCCTGTAATTTCGGGCCCTGTGAATATCCTACGAATCCACAGGAATGCTTTCGCGTTAGCCGCTGCCAGAGCGGGGAGGCCGCGATGGCTGTTTGAAAGAGCCAGAAGACCTGCCTAAAACACATCCATGACTTTCGGGAACTAGAGTCAGACAGAACTCTCATTTCGGAATCCTTCCGTCTTTATCCCCGCTTTGTCCGCATCCGGTGAGGGCAAACAGGAAGCGTAGCAGCCCAGGAAGGTAAATCTCTCCGAAGCTATTCGCCGACTAACCGTTGTAGCTCATCGCTTAACGATTCGCTGTCGTAGAACGAATCCAGCCGGCTTCTAACAGATTTTTCGAGAAGGCCCTGGCTATCCATCCAGCCCTCCATACCGTGAATTGTCTGTGCCAGAAGCGATGCGATATCTGCCGCCGAATCCGCCAGACCGTGCTCCTTCAAAATGGAGTTCATAGATTGATCTTTTCTACTTTCGTAAAAGGACAGGGAGGCGCCGCGCACAAGGGCTTCCAATTCGGCCGATTCCGCCAGGAAATCCGGCCAGTCCTGCAGGCATTCTACGGCCGCCGCATATTCTTCCGGCGAAACCAGTTCCAGCATGCTGCCCAGTTCGCGACTGGCCCAGTCCTGATAGATCTGATAGGCGGTTTCTGTAAACTCTTCGCCTTCAAAAGCGGAATAGAGCATCTTTTCTGTATGATGCATTGTGGAATCTATGTTCTTTCGAATAAACTCCTTGATGGGCTTTTCTATGTTTCCCTGCAATCCTTCCATGGCTTTGCCCAGCAGAGCCTGCCCGGCGCGCATGAAGTTCCCGGCCAACGGTATATCTTTGCCAATGCCGCCTTCCACCAGAAACCCCTTGATGCCATTGTAAAGAACGTCCGAAAGGAACTGGGCGAAGAAAGGATTGTACACCGCGGTGCGAATCAACTCCTTTCGCAGATTCTCGAGTTTTAGAGAAGCTTGAATGGCCTGCTTTGCTCTTTCGCCGGAAACGATTTTGTCCAGACTGAATCTGAAAACATCAGGCTTCTGTTCCAGGATCTCGACAAACAATCGTTTCTTCACCATATCGGAGCCGGCGCTTTTTAGACCCAGCGAAGCGAGCATCCAATTCAGCTCTTGAAATTGATCGGCGCGCAGCGCTTCGCTCAGAGTAAAATCCGATTTCCGGGTTAAGAGATCCAGGTAGCGACTCTGCAATTCTGTCGTTCGAGCGCTCGATCTAAGCAGGCTCAACTCATGCTGTAGCTGCCGCTCTCGCAGGAGGTTAATGATTTCGGAAGTTTTACTCATTATAGTTTTTCCAGTTCGCGGTTGGCCACATCCACAAGAATCTCAATCCCTTTTTCGATTGTATCCAGGTCCTGCGAAAAACTCAGGCGAATGCAACGGTCCCGATGATCGAAATCTTCGGCCAGGCCGGGAAAATAGTATTTCCCGGGAACCACGATTACGCCGGATTCCTTCAGCTTGCGATAAAGCTCCGTAGTCGAAAGCGGGGCATCGAACCACAGCCATAGAAAGAATGCTCCGCCGGACTCATGAATTCGCAGGCCTTTATCTGCCAGTCCTGAAATCAGCATATTCACAGCCAGATCTCGCCTTTTCTCATAATGCGGTAAAAGCAAATCGCGACATTTCTGCAATAGCTCACCGCTTTCCATGCTTCTTCGCGTAAGAGCCGGTCCCATTCCGCCGCAGCTAAGATTGAATATGGAATTTAGCTTTTCGATTTTTTCTACAATGTCGGGCGGGGCTACGACTATCCCTGTTCGAAGGCCGGGCAGTCCCAGTTTGGAAAGACTGAGTATAACTATGCATTCGGGCTTGTAGAACGGCTTGCTATCGTCGAAAACAATGCCTGGAAAGGGAAGACCGTAGGCCGCATCGATGATCAAAGGCACATTCTGGTCAGAGCAGATATCGTAGAGCTTTTGAATCTGCTCGTCCGAGATGTTGTTCCCAGTAGGATTACAGGGCCTGGAAACGCACACAGCGCCGGTGGATTCATCGATTCGCAATCCCTGGAAATCGATCTCGTATTTGAAGCGAGCGTCATCCAGCAGGGTTACCCTGGGAAGAAAGGACTTCAGGGTGCCGGCCTGGATTCCCACATCTTCGTAGCCAATGTATTCCGGACTCATGGGAAATACTATGTTTGCCTGAGCACCGTCTTCGGTCTTGCCGCCGAGCAGATTCATCAGAAGAAAGAATGCATTTTGACTTCCTTGTGTGAGCGCGATATTTTCCGGCCCAATATCCCATCCGCAGTCCGATCGCAATAGGCTGGCCACCGCGGACCGAAAGGGAACATTACCGCCAGGATGGTCATAGATGCCCAGGGCTCTTTCGAAACGGTCAGAATCCGCCATCAGGGTTTCCATCTCTGCTCGAAAGAAGTCTTCCATCTGAGGAATGCGACCGGGGTTGCCCCCCCCGAGCATATACATCTTCTTTCCGCCGCTTAGCGCCAGATCCAGATCCACCATGAGCTCCTGAATGCCAGAAGAGCTATCATATCTTCGGAAGAATTCGGTGCGCCGGGCCATAGTCTGACATTGCGAAGCAGGCCTGAGATGCAAAGTGTTTTCCCCCTTTTTCACTGGATGCCAGACCCGAGCCTGAGCTATTTGCAAATATGGATCCTCAGTCCATGGACCAGAACATCCAACAATCCATTCAACAGTCTATCCTGGAAAAGGTAGCCCGAGCTCCCCAGGATCCTGGTTGCTATCTCTGGAAAGACGAACAGGGAGAGATCCTCTATGTGGGCAAAGCCGATCGACTCAGGACCCGACTACGAAACTACTTGAAGCCCGAAACTATCAAGACTGCCTTCTTGATGGAACGGGTCTTTGATCTGGACTGGATTACTACGGACACATCCAGCGATGCGCTGATCCTGGAAGATACGCTGGTAAAGAAGCACAAGCCCAGGTTCAATGTCCGGCTAAAAGACGATAAGCGATTTCCGTATCTCTGCGTCTCTACTTCCGAGCCCTATCCGCGAATTTACCTTACACGAACCGTACGAAAGGACGGGAATCGGTATTTTGGCCCTTATACAGACGTTCGGGCCGCCCGCCACATACTGGACTTGATTCATAAGACTTTTCCCATTCGCAAAGTCCGCCAGAAGCTTCCATTGAGT
>CEUM01013732.1_pt1 | contig 14242 bp, 16 predicted proteins | sample 356421 | NCBI WGS metagenome assembly CEUM01 (sample SAMEA2622716, study PRJEB7988) | marine metagenome | biome: marine biome (ENVO:00000447); feature: surface water layer (ENVO:00002042); material: "saline water (ENVO:00002010), including plankton (ENVO:xxxxxxxx)" | depth 5 m | reverse complement strand
GACGATGACGACGATGATGATGAGGATGAAGATCCGAAGCCTCGCAAGCGTCCTGTTCGCAAGCGACCAGCTCGAAAGGCAGCACCAACCCGCAAGCGTCCCGTTCGACGCAAGAAGAGCGAGGATTGAATCGTTGATGTGGTCAAATGGCTGAACACGTTGAACACCATCATCACTCTGTCCTCGATGCATTCAATCCAATGCACAATCGATTGAACTGGTTGCTTGCAGCCGTTCCCATTACGCTGTTTTTTGAGTTTCAGCATAATCTGGAAATGACGTTTCTTTTCTCAATGATTGCAATCATGCCTCTTGCCTTCCTTATGGGGCATGCGACAGAAGAAATCGCATTACGGGCAGGAGAAAACCTTGGTGGTCTCCTCAACGCAACGTTTGGAAATGCCGTTGAAATCATCATTGCAGGGCTTGCTCTTTGGACGGCTGCTCAACATGCTGATCAAGCGGAAATCATGATTCAGTTGGTGCAAGCGAGTTTGATTGGAAGCATTCTTGGAAATCTGCTCTTAGTACTTGGTTTGGCACTTCTTTGGGGAGGTTACAAGCATCGAACACAAACCTTCAATCAAGAAGCTCTCTCGATGAATGGAAGCTTGTTGCTTCTGGCCGTTCTCGCGTTGATTATTCCTGCTGCAGCATCGCATACTGGTGCAGATTCCAACATTCTGAATCTTTCACGTTATGCTTCCCTTGTCCTCCTCCTGATGTATGGCTTGTCTCTGTTTTTCCAATTCAAGACACATTCTCATCTGTTTGATGTGACATCAGAGGCAGAGGAAAAAGAAGACCCGAAAATGACGACAAAAGATGCTTGGATTCTTCTCATTCTTGCAACCGTTTTGGTTGGATGGATGGCGGAAGTTCTGGTCCACAGCGTCGATGCGGCGGCTGAAGGATGGGGCCTGCCAACTCTGTTCATCGGTGTCATTCTTTTGCCATTCTTTGGTAATGCAGCAGAACATTTCACGGCTGTTTTGGTCGCTGGAAAAGACAAGATGGATCTTTCACTCGCAATCGCCATCGGTTCGAGTGTTCAAATCGCTGTCTTCGTTGCTCCTCTTATGGTTCTCTTCGCATGGGCGTTGGGTGTCAACCTTTCACTCGAGTTTGGTATCCTTGAAACGGCTGCAACGTTCATGTCTGTTCTTGTAGCGAATTTCATTCTCAACGATGGGAAAACCAATTGGCTCGAAGGTGTAATGCTGCTCGCATGTTACACCATCCTCGCCCTTTCATTCTTTGAGGTGTGAACATGTTGGATTCGTTTACATCGAGAGGAAAGGTAGGTGCTGTTCTAATTGCCGTTGGCATTCTTCTCCTCTTGGCTGGGATGATTGGTTACACACTGACTGGAGAAGTGGAGGATGTACCTACACCAAATGCGCCCAATCAGGCTTTCTTTGCAGACGACCCTTTGCCCGAGAACATTCTATCACCGCTTTTTGCGGCAGAACTCACCATCACGTGGGACCGTGATGATGTTTGGATGGGTCTTGTTGATGCCGATGAAAAGAAGCGATGTGAAGACGTGCCAAGCAACTTTTTCACGCCAGGTCTTGGATGCGATGGAACGTCAACAAACTTCGTTGCCGGTGATTCCGGTGCGACCGCTAGCGAAGGATTCAGTTGGAACATGGAGTCTGGAACCTACTTTGCAGCTCTCGGTGCAAAGGATGGTGCACTACCTGCCGGAACAGAAGTGGTCGTGTCGTATGAAGTGCATATCGGCCATTCATTACTGAGCATATTGATCTCGTTCGCTGGCATGTTTGCTGGGGGCGTTCTGATGTACTATGGTCGGGCGTAATCATTCAACCCCTTCGTAGTAGGATTCAACAGCATGGTCCAATTCTGCAATGATCTTCTTCTCATCGAGCGATAATGTGATTCCATCCTTTCGTAGTGCCCGTCCATTCACCCACACATCCAGACATTCTCCTCCATTGTAAATCAGGTTCGCAAGGTGCCGGTTGTTGGAACGACCTAGAGGTCGCATACGAATGTCATCCAAATCCCAAGCAACCCAATCTTGACTCCCCTTTGTTGCCATCTTGAAGATCTCCTGTGCTGGAAGGAGCGTTGAATCCCAATGATCGTGACGTTGAACGAGGCTTGCAAGACGAGCTTCATGCAAAAGATTCAGTCCGTTTCCACTTGATGCTGCTCCATCGGTTCCGATGCGGACATCAACGCCTGCATCACGATACGGTGGGAAGGAAAGCGTACCGCCACATGCAAGTTTCATGTTGGATGATGGACAGTGTACAGCGGTGACGTTCTGTTCGGCCATCATACGAATCTCGTTCTTTTTGACCCATGATGCATGGGCAAAAATTGTACCAGGTTGAATGAAATCGATTGAGTCGAGATATTCAACTGGATACAATCCATTGGCTTCTTTGCAATCTGCGACTTCTTTCCGCGTTTCACTGACGTGAATGTGCAAACGACCGTTTCGACGTTGTGCAAGGTCGCTTGCACGTTGCAACGTTTCCTGTGAACAGAGATAGACCGAATGGGTTGCAATCGCATATTGCACCAAATCCTCTTGTTTGTTTTGTGCTAGAAGTTGATCGAGTTCTGCAAGAGCAGATTCAGCATCGTCATGCGAAGGGAGTGCAGCATCGCTTACAGGTCCACCAATAAGGCCACGAAGTCCCGCATTGGTGAGCACATCTCCTGTAACTGCAGGGAAGAAATACATGTCTGCTGCAAAGGTTGAACCGGTGCGAATCATTTCTGCTGCTGCAGCACTGGTTCCCACGCGAACGTATTCCGGTGTGATGCGTGCCTCAGTTGGAAAGATTGCTTCATTTAGCCATCGATGCAATGGATAGCCATCGCTGAAATCTCGAGCATTCAATTGCATGGCAAGATGGGTATGCCAGTTCTGCAACGAACGGGTAAGAACACGCTGCGAACCATCGATCTCTTCGAAAACGTCCTCATCGCCTTTTGATTCCGACCATGAACCATCTTGGTAGAGGAGAACGTCTCCCACAATCTTGTTGAAGTCATCGTCGTACAGGACGGTGTTGGTATAGCGTACTGCTGTATCATCGCCCATGTTGATGCCTACCTCTGCTTCTTCATGAGCCTAGTGTTTGAATCGGTGGGATTATGACCACACGTTCATGCCCTCGGTCAGCGCCACTGTGGCTTAGTTGGTAGAGCGTCTGATTCGTAATCAGAAGGTCGGGAGTTCGAGTCTCCCCTGTGGCTCCTCATTCTTCGTGGAGAACAGGTGTAATTTCCAGTTGATATCGCTGTGCACTCAACTTGAGGGCATGAATGCCGGGAAGGGTTCGCCCTGCAATGTAGTCCAAGCATGCGCCACCGCCCGTAGATACGTGCCCCATCTTGTCACTCATTCCACGTTGACTGACCAATGTTGCAGTGTGGCCGCCTCCCATCAGTGCATACCCATTGGTTTCTGCACAGGCACTCAGCATTTCTATGGTTCCTAGTGCGAAGTCAGGGATTTCAAACACTCCAGCAGGACCATTGAGAATGACCGTTCCTGCCTCTTTGATGCGTGTTGACAACGCCCGAATCGACTGGAGACCGAGGTCAAACAATGGAGCATGAATCGGTAACTCTTCGAGCTTGAGATCAATTCGGTTACCTTCCACGTTCGCCGCAACATCAACAGGAAGGACAATCCTGTCAGCATATGTGGCAAGAAGAGATTTCGCAGAATCAACGGTTGGACCCCAAGCATCCTTCAGTTCATTCTGAAGGAACTCGACGTTGCCGCCACCAATATCATGACCTGACAGGTGAATGGCGAGATTGGCTACTCCTCCAGTGAGCCACACCTCATCTGCGATGGAGTTGTTCAGCATGTTCAGTGCAACTTCGATGCTATCGTCAACTTTGATTCCGCCGAGGACAGCGATGCAAGGGCGTGCAGGAGAATCAAGCGCAAGGTCAAGTTGACGAATTTCGTGTGCCATCAATTCACCTGCAACACAGGGCAGGTGGTGGGCGAATCCAACGATGCTCGGTGAATTTCGATGTGCACAGGCAAAGGCATCGTTGACAAAAACATCAGCAACACTTGCCAAATCTTGCACCAGTGAAGTCTCAGAGAGAGCGAGTGCATCGCCCTTTGTTCCGACTTCTTCTGGATCCATTCGAATGTTGTTGAGCATGAGGATGTCTCCATCGTTCATGGCCTCAATCGCCTTCATGGCTTTCTCGCCATGAATGTCTTGAACCCACTTGATCGGTCGTCCAAGAAGACGCCCCAACTCACGAGCATGGCCCAGTGTGCTGGTGAAATCGTTCTTTCCTGGGCGTGATTGATGAGCAATCAACACGGTCTTTGCCTTCGATAATCGGTTGATGGTTGGAAGGATGGCGCGAATACGCGTATCATCGAGGAATGCACGAGTCGATGGGTCCAACGGACTGTTGATATCAACGCGAACCAAGACGGTCTTGCCCTCGATGTTGATGTTGTCCAAGGTAAGGACGTTCGCCATTGATTCTCCGACGAGCAGAGAGTTTTTGATTGCTCTTGTTTTCATTAGGTTCTGTATTTTTGAATACGTTCAATCTGTTGAAGCGAGATGTACTTCTTTGATTTCGCTCCAAATGCGACCTAAGGGTCAAAAACGCGCGTCAGAAGCAGAACAAAAGCGCGAAAGGTGATAAGGCAACCAACGTTGTTGTGTTTTATGGCAAAACGTTCCGAGGGCAACTCCTCACTCGGAGGTGCTCGACAACGTGCGAGCACCGCCACGTCTGCCTTTGGTGTATCGAAGCGAGAGAGCCATGATTCGTCCACCTACTACAACAGTCGGATGAATGCGAATCTTGCATCGAGCCGTGATGTTGGATCGCCTCAGGATTTGCCAGAGCAATTCGAGAATGTCCTCCTGCAACAAGATGCCCGTTCATTACCAATCCCTGACAATTGCGTTCAATTGGTCGTCACATCACCTCCGTACAATGCCTCGAAGGTGTACGATGATGATCTCTCTTTGCAAGAATATCTTCAATTGCTTGAGGCGGTATTTTCGGAATGTTACCGTGTTCTCTCTCCCGGTGGGCGCATGGTCGTGAACGTTGCAAATCTCGGACGCAAACCGTACATTCCTCTCTCAACATACATCAACAACATCATGCTCAATCTTGGATTTTTGATGCGTGGTGAAATCATCTGGGATAAATCAGCGAGTGCTGGATCATCGTGTGCTTGGGGTTCGTTCCAGAGTGCATCGAATCCGTGTTTGCGAGACATTCACGAATATTTGCTCGTGTTCTCGAAGGGTGATTACAAGATGCCACGCTCGAAGAAGGAGCGTGAGAATGGCCGAATTGACACCATCGAAAAACAGGAATTCATCGATCATACGAAATCGATTTGGAGATTTGCAACGGAACGAGCGAGTCGAGTTAATCATCCTGCGCCATTCCCCGTTGAGCTTCCTCGTCGCTGCATCGAGTTGTACTCGTTCGCAGGTGATGTTGTCCTTGATCCCTTCAATGGTTCAGGAACAACATGTGTTGCAGCCAAACAAACAGGAAGGACGTACATTGGCGTCGATTTGTCACCCGAGTACTGTAAGATTGCAGAGGAACGACTTATCCAAACGCCTGCGTTCGAGTTGCCTGAATCAAAACCCATGGCTTGATGAATGACACAGGCGCAGTGATTTTCAATAACGATACAGGACGATAACCATGGGCGATTGGGATGCGACCGTTCTCTCTGGACCTGATGGTGAGGATTGGCGCGTACCAGTTTCCGAACTTGAGAACCGTCTCGAACGCCTTGCACGAGCCCTGCGTGTTGCTGCCCTACCTGGTGCGTTGATTCAACATCCTGTTGATTTGTATTATTTCGCTGGAGGTCGTCAGGACGGATCGTTGTTCGTTCCGGCCGAAGGTACGGAGGGCGATGGTCCGGTTTTCTTTGTACGCCGATCTCTTGAACGTGCCCGTTTTGAGGCGGGTGGAGACAACGCACCGTTCAAACTTGAATCGTTTCCACGGCTCAGTCAATTCGCAGATGTTCTGAAATCACGAGGTGTTTCAGGAGCCCCTGGATTGCAACTTGGAGAACTCCCCTCTTCCTTTGCCCAACGTTTTGCTTCAGCACTTTCGTCGTTAGGAGAGTGCAAGGATGTGACCGGAATTGTCCATCGACTCCGAGAAGTCAAATCAGCCTGGGAACAAGAACAAATGACCCATGGAGCAGAAATCCAAACACGAATGTTTGAGGCCGTTGCCCAACTTGGACGTGAAGGCATATCGGAGCTTGACCTTGTTGCAGCAGCAGAATCTGTTAGTCGGAGCGAGGGCTTTGGTGGCCAAGTTCAGATGCGCCGTTTCCCATTGGAATGCAATCGCGGTGTCATCGTTTCAGGGCGAGCCGGAGGTGTCCCCTCGTTCTTTGATTCTGCAGTAGGAGGTTCAGGTCCACATCCACTTGCAGGCATGGGTTCCGGATTCAACAAAATCAAGCCGAATGAACCGGTTTTGGTCGATCTTGTCCACGTTCATCGTGGCTATGTTGTTGATATGACGCGTATGTTCTCGCTCGGTTCACTCTCCGAGGAATGGCATCAGCGACTCGATGATATGATTGCAGTGAAGGATGCCGTGGTCAACGTCCTCGACAAGGGAGGTCTCTGTAGTCAAGCGTGGGTTGAAGGACAATCTCTTGCTCATGAACTCGGCCATGAGCAGCACCTCATGGGAATGCAACCAGATCAATCGAAATTCCTCGGTCATTCGGTCGGATTGCAACTCGACGAGTCACCTGTTGTTGCTGCAGGTTTTGACCGTCCACTTCCTGTTGGTGGCGTCATGGCGATTGAACCCAAACTGGTGTATGCAGAGGGAAGCATTGGTTCAGAAGATACGTGGATTCGAAGTGAGGAGGGTATGCGTGCTGTTACAGCCCACGATGCCTGGCCATGGCTGACAGAATGGTAGGAACCCTTCATCACGGTGCGTTCAAAGAGGTGGAATGTGAGCGTGTTCTATGCCGGCTAAGCCATATGCTCCAAGTCACATTGGTTCCGTAGCGTCCACGTACACATCGATGAGGATTGCAGGAGCGGTCAAGGATTCACTCGTTGATTTGGTCTGTGAAGAATTGGACCGCCTTGTACCTTTGATGGAGGCTGCGACCCTCGATAAGGATGCGGAGCGAAAAACATTGGATGATGCACAACGAACCCGGTTGAATTACAACCGTACACGTGAACTCATGATTGATCGCATCAAACATGTCGAGTCGGTAGGCTCTGCAGCCGTTCAAGGTGGAATTGAACATCTCGAGAAATTCCTTGGCCGATTGATACGACATTGTGAGGAAGCCGCAAGTCGTGATCGTGTTTCGACCATCAAACCACGCCACCTCGAAATTGCTCTCCACTCAATGGGGAAAGGAACCTCATCCTCAGATGATGAGGAAGAAGAACCCCAGGAAGAAGAAGGTGTTGAAGTTCAGGGAGGAGGCATCATTACCATCACGCATGTCAAATCAATGTCTCGAACCCATGCGAAGATGGCCATCACAGACGATGCTGCTGAAGACCTCCTTCTAACGTACGGAGACATGGTTTCAGAACTCGAGAGCGATATTCGTAAGCATGCTAACCTCGGACGAGATCCAATGTACTTCATCGATTCCGTCAATCGCCTAAGTGCCTTGATGGCTTTTGGTTGGATTCGACGCATGCTGATGAAGGCTGCTGACAATGCTCGAGAACGAGGTTACTCTCGTATCGACATTGAACAAATTGTTCACATCGATCCGTTTGAGTGACCATGTTGCTTACATCGATTCTTCTCTCTGCATTGTTTGCAGGAATCGTTGCTACATTGGTCACGATTGCAATCGAGAAGTTTGGTGGCCGTACAGGTGGCGTTCTAGCAACCATTCCAACGACCATTGTTCCAGCAGCCCTTGGAATGTACAGCATTTCAGGTGAGGCCGAATTTGCTCAATCGATGTCGATTGTTCCTCTCGGTATGATGGTGAATGCAATCTTTTTGTTGGTATGGATTCATGCACCTCATAGGTTTGGTTTGTCCCTTGTTGGAACGACGATTCTCTCTTTGATTGTATGGACGTTGATTGGAAGTCTGGGGCTTCTTGTTTCAAGTGAGTTGCAAGCATCAGGCGTGGATGCATTGACCTACGCAGTTTCTGGATTAGGGCTGCTTATTCTCCTCGGTGTTTGGACAACATGGACCTCTCGTCCAGCTCCGAAAGGAAGTCGTCCTGTTCGTCCATCGGTGCTTATTTTGCGCGGTTCTGCGGCTGCAGCGGCCATTGGTATCGCAGTATGGTTCTCAAGCCTCTCGTATCCATTTGTATCTGGATTGGTCAGTACGTTCCCAGCAATATTCCTGACTTCGATGATTGCCTTATGGCTCGCACAAGGACAAGATGTTCCCCAAGGTGCAGCCGGGCCCATGATGCTCGGTGGGGCGAGTGTAGGCGTCTATGCCGTCGTTGCCATCGTTCTTTTTCCAATGCTCGGACCGGTTTTGGGTTCAATTATTACTTGGCTGATTTCGATCATTGCGTGGACCATTCCAGCCTACATCTATCTCCAATGGCGTCAATCGTTGACAAGCCTTGACCAACGTTCCGAAGCAGGAACATCAACGATGTCGAGTTGAAGAGATACGACGCCTTTGATTTCTGAAAGGTGGCGACGCAATGCTCGTGCATCGATGAGACAACACGGACAATGCGGTCGTGAAGGTTGATAGCGAATACGAACATTACCTTCTTCGGAGATGTTGACCGCTTGGACATAGGTTGACTCAGTGAGTGGTTTTTCCATGTGTGGATCTTGCCAATTCCCCATCGCTTTGACTAAGCGACGCTGAAGCTTTTTCTGCAGACGATTCATTCCTTCTTCGCCTCTTCAATCATCGCTTCCGCATCATGCAAACGCAAGTTTTCGAGACGTCCCTCAGCTTCTTTTAATTCGGCTTGACATCGCTCAAGCAATTTCGAACCTTCTTCGAACCGTTCGAGTGTGGCTTCCAAATCCATTCCACCTCGCTCTAGTTCTGCTACGATGGCTTCCAGTCGTCGTAATGCATCGGAATAGGTCTCTTCGGTCATGTTTCTTCCACGTGTTGTCGTATATTGTCAATGTTTGCGTCTGCTTCACCGTCCGCAAATTGAAGTGAAACAGTCTGTCCTTTGCTGAGTTTCGAAACGCTGGAGATGACGTTTCCGTCAACATCAACACCCATCATGTAACCTCGTTCAAGGACGCGTTTTGGATGAGAGATTTGCAAAGCATTTCCAAGAACAGCAAGCCGCTGCTTGTGATATTGAAGTGCGGATGTGGTGCGTTGCTGGAGGTCGTTCCCGAGTCGTTCGAGATGACGCACTGCCTGAGAGAGGCCTTTGCTTGGAGCGAGTTGCAATCGAAGTTTGAGTTGTTCAAGGTGCTGACGTGCATCGTTGAATTGCCGAAGGGAGCCCTGCAACATTCTGTCCTCACAATCCATGAGGTAGGCTAGATGGTCGTCCACCAATGGAATGCAACATTCGACGGCATGACTTGGTGTTGAGGCACGAACATCAGCGACAAGGTCGCTGACTAGAATGTCCGATTCGTGCCCAACTGCAGAGATCACCGGTACGGGCATTGCAGCAATTGCACGGGCCACAGGCTCGAGGTTGAAGGCCCACAAGTCTTCTGGAGAACCGCCGCCGCGACCGACGATGACAACGTCACACGGTGGGACTGCGATGGTATCAGCGATGTTGTTTCGGCTGAGTTCTCGTGCAACGGCAAGTCCTCGAACAATTTCCTCAGCAGCACGGTCACCTTGCACAGTGACGCCTACGACAGTCGTTCGGATTCCAGGCCATCTGGATTGCGACAGTTGCAACATATCCGCCAAGGCTGCAGAACCTTTTCCTGTCACAACCACGAGATGTTTTGGGAACGATGGGAGTGATTTGCGTGGTCGGTCAAGAACACCTTCCTTGCGGAGTTGAAGCAGAAGTTTTTGCTTCTGTTGTTCCAAAGCACCAATCTTCTGGATGAGCTCGATACGTTCGACAACAATCTGCAGTTGTCCTCGAGCCGGGTAGAGATCGACACTTCCAATGACGAGAACTTCCTGTCCGTCTTTGATTCCATCTGGGATTCGACAGCGTCCTTTCCAAATGACTGCATTAATTTGACCACCATCGTCTCGTAGACTAAAGTAGGTGTGTCCTGAAGGATACGGTTTCCATTGACTGATTTCGCCCTTAAGCAAACAATGCTGATTGCGGTCGTCAGAGCGTAGTCTTGCGCGTAATGCTTGGACAAACTTGCCAACGGGGGTTGGTTCAATTTCGTCCATGCTCTTCCTTGATGTCCAAGGTTCTTGAACTCAACTCAAGGGTCGTTCATGCGTCGGTGGAAGGCTTGACGCTTCTCTACTTCTTCGAATTTCTTCTTGAGTTTGCGAACCAGAAATCGGCCTGCAATGTACAATGCGAGCGAATTGATGACAAGAAGGACCCATTCGATACCTCCCCATTCCTCAAACATCCATTCACCTCAGAGCGGGGGCCTCACATCGACGTCGACGTCTCCTGAAGGACAACCAATGCATCCGAGACGCGCTTGTTCCTCAACCATGTCCTCATCGAGACCAGGTGGAAGTTCCTCAGGAAGTGGAACATCGCCTTTGAGGAGCGTAATCATACAGGTTCCACATGTTCCTGATGTACAGTTTGTAGGTATCACAACACCTGCTGTCTCAGCCAATTCAGCGAGAGGTACATCTGGCTCAACAATGGCTTGACCGAGGAGTTGAACGCCACGGAAAAATCGAACCACGGCAGGCTGAGTGATGGTTTCACCTCAACGGCCCGGCTTGTTACGGGTCCAACGTCCCGTTTGCTTGTTGAAGAACAATCCCGCCTTCTTCATCCACTTGTTGAACTTGGTTGCACCCGCACCAGTACGGAGAATGAAGTCTTCTCGGTCCTCTTGTGCTTGGATGTAGCCCTTGACCGCAAGGGTTTGGTCAATCCAATCGTTGATGTCCATCAATCCGCCACTGAGACCAGTGGATTCGATTTCAGCACTGATGAGATCGGCTGTTGCTCCAGTTGCTTCGAGATCCTTACGCAGTTGCTCGTTCACATCGGCAAAGCCCATGTTCGCTGGCTTCGGAGGAACAGGATTTCGTGGAGGCTTGTCGATATCGATTGTGATTCGAGAACCATTTTCGAGGCGAGTGTTGACCATATCACTGAGTGATGGCGTGAAACTGGTTTCACATTCCCAGCAGATGAGAGCGAAGTCTTCGCTTCGGTCCATATCTCGAGATTGACGAGGATCCATTTCATCCCCACATTCAGGGCAAGCGTGGAAAATCAAGGCAGGAACGTGCTTGCGACGGAAGTCAACAATGTCTTGCGGCGTACCTTCGAGTTCGAGCATTTCGTGGTCACGAGCAGCTTCCAAGCCACGGGTTTCGAGTTGGTCTCGAATCTTCACCTTCTGGTCATCTTTGCCTTCATCGTCAAGACTGTTCTCAAGTTTAACGATGAGCTCAACGGTTTTACCGAGACGGTTCATGATGAGCTTCTTGTCCTTGAATGCGGTGACCTTGGCAAGTTTGATTCGCTCTTTCTGTTCAGCAAGCTCGCTGAGGACGTCCTTCTGCTTGCGCTTGAAACGCATCTCTTCGATACGGCTTTCTTGCTTACGATCAGGTGCGAGAACCTTGGCTAAGAATCGTTCTTTACCGTGGCTTTGCGGTCCTTCTGCGATAATGCTGATGACACCTTCAGCAATGTCTTGCTTGAGGCCATAGTTTCCGACGAGTTTTTCAGCATCGATCTTTTTCAAATCGCCAATTTTCAAACCTGCATCAGCGAGAAGTTGTGCGGTTGAGTCGTCGATACCTCGACGAAGTAGTGCAAGATAGGTGTCTTTCTTTGCCATATCATCCCCTCCGACAATGTTAGCCGAGGGGACCTTCCTAAGAAAACCCTCCCCCGCTGTTGTTTACTCTTATTCATCACTTCGAGCCTTTTTCAACCTTCTCCGCAAGTTGAATCCAATCGTCCAAACTTAACTCTTCAGGACGTGCATCCATAATCTCCAACTCCTGGAGCGTTTGCATCGCATCTTTCCATCGCTGAGCATGCCATCCTTTGATTCGCGAAATACGCTTAGGCGCTCTCTTGAGTGTTGAACGAATCTTCTTTCTTCGTTGTTCAAATGCAAGATGAATCGTTTGCCGTACCAGTCTCTTATCGACTGAGAACGCTTTGTTGTGTGGGCGCAATTCAATCACTTGGGATTGAACGGCAGGCTGAGGGCTGAAATGATGTGGTGGCACCATATGATGTTCGTTGACATCCCAATCCAGTGCAACGGTCATACCGAGAGAGCCAACGTCTGCAGGGTGGTTCATTGACAGGCGCTGGCCAAATTCTTGTTGGACCATGAGAACGACTTGTTGCAATACGCCTTCGTGTTCTTTGATATGTCGAGTGAGTTTTTCGATCAAGGGAGATGAAATTTGGTATGGGATGTTTGCAACGACTTTGCTGATGTTTGATGGCCATGCAGCGTTCAATGCATCATCATGGTGAAGGATGAGTTGCCTCGTCTTCTGTTCTTCACGAAATGCTTCATCGAGGTGCAAAACAGGAGCATCATCGATTTCGATGGCTGTAATGTTTGCACCAGTCTTAAGCAGATGCCGGGTAAGTGTCCCAGGTCCTGGGCCGATTTCGAGAACGTGGTCGTCTTTGTTCACTTCAGCAATTGCAACCATGCGCTCAAGCATCGCATCATCGATGAGGAAATGCTGGCCTAAATCGGTGTTTGGTGGTTGATAGGCCCGTAGACGGTCAACCAACTCACGTGCAGATTTCATGCATTCACCGGGAACAGGTGGTCGATGAGGCGAGGTTGAAGCGTCCTATCTTCGACTTCAGAAAAGAATCGACGTGCCAGAAGTTCAGCAGAATCAATGCCACATTTCTCGTTCAACTCTTGCATCGATGAGAAGCCAGACGAGCCTCGTAACTCAGCCATTTGCAATGCTTTCTTGTTGCCAATACCTGCGAGAAGTTCGAAAGCGTGTTGTTTTAACGAGAGATTTCCTGCTTTGTTGAAGAATGCATCCACGAAGTGTTTTCCATGCTCCTCAACAAACAATTGGATGATGAGTGGAAAATCCATCTTGGCTGAGTTGGACATTTTGTCCATGCGCGCTCCTCCGAGAATGGATCCTGAAGGCGATCCGTTGCCATCGCCTCCAACGTAGATACGCATGCTTGGGAGCAATGCTTCACTCGATTCGATCGCAATTCGGCAAGGAATGACGGTGTCTTCAGTGAATCCAGTCACAACGCCCTCGGACATATCGTGTTCAACAACTCGGACCCACTTTGCATCGTAGAGGGGTTGTCCATCTCGACGGCGCTGTTGCGGTCGTTGGTTGCCTCTGTTGTTGCGGCGCTGTTGTGAGCGTTGTTGAGGACGTTGCTGACGTTGCGGTTGTTGCTCAGGTTTCTTCTGAGGTTTTGGAATCTCCTTGCGACCGGTAGCAGGAGGAGGCATGGAGGTATCAACAGATGGCTTTGCCTTGTTGAATTTACGAGGTGTGTAATCACGGCCAGGGCGGCTCATGCCAATCAACTCCGGTTATGTTGTTCATTCAATGCCAACGTGTTGTCGAACGAGTTCGATGACAGCGTTGATGTCCCCATCATCGATGGATGCTCGGCGGCTGGCCATGACAGCCTTGATTTCAATTTCGCTGAGAGGCATGAGTTCAGCAAGCTTTGCAGCGAGTTCAGGGTACTTCTCGAATGCTGGGAGTTCGGCGATGGCGTTCTTGAGTGCTTCAAAGACAGCGGCATCGGTTGGGTATCCGTTGCGGTTGTCGCTTGCTGCCCACTCGGCGTGGAACAAAGCAGCACGCTGCTCGTACGTCAAATCTCTTCGACGCTCTTGAGCGCCCATCAAAAGGTCTCGAACGGTAGCAAAGTCGACGATTTTCTCTTCTTCAGTCATAGTGATCACTCAAGAGGGCGAAGATGTTCTGGGCGGGCGATAACAGTCTTCTGCATGTTTCCGTCCTTCACGGAAACAACCCAAGCGACGCCTTGTCGCTTCTGGATGAATCCTGTACGGCCGTGGAATCGGCGATGAGGCATGCCCATTTGTTGGCTACCGTCCAAGACGATTGCAACGCGGTCACCTTC
>CEUM01022951.1_pt1 | contig 14255 bp, 14 predicted proteins | sample 356421 | NCBI WGS metagenome assembly CEUM01 (sample SAMEA2622716, study PRJEB7988) | marine metagenome | biome: marine biome (ENVO:00000447); feature: surface water layer (ENVO:00002042); material: "saline water (ENVO:00002010), including plankton (ENVO:xxxxxxxx)" | depth 5 m | reverse complement strand
CGGATTTAGTTGGACTTGACGTTAGAAGAGACATCTTGAATAATTTGCAAGACTCATTCAATGATGATTCATACAAACCACATCCACTACTTGAGAAATTGGTCGCTGAAAATCGCTTGGGTAAAAAAACTGGTATCGGAATTTATGACTGGTCAAGTGGTGAAGCCGAAGAAACCGATTTGCCTGATTTTTAATCAAAATTCGGTTTCCGCTTTTCGATAAATGCCGACACACCTTCTTTGAAGGCTTCAGTGGTTCCTGCGGCTTCGATTAAAGTACGCTCATGCTTCAAATGCGTCTCGAAGTCATGATGAGTTTGTACATCGAGTAAATGCTTGGTGGCTTCCTTGGTGTGTGAACCCCAAGAACTCCACAACTTCGCTACTTGTTTGGCTCGTTCCAGTAACTCTGATTGGTCAACCAATTCGTCAACCGCACCGTAGTTCAGTGATTGCTTAGCGTCCCAAATGCTATTTTCAAAGAAGAATTTGCGGCTTACTTGATTACCGACCAATCTTGGTAATAGCCAAGTTGTACCACCATCAGGTGACAGTCCCATCCCAGAATATGATGCGGCAATTTTGGCTCCGTCTGAAGCAATTCTTGCATCACAAGCAAGTGCGAGCCCCAACCCGCCACCTGCACATGCTCCATTTATTGCAGCTACACAAATCGTGGGCGATTGCCTCATTCGCAAGATTAGCGGATGTAAAATTCCGGTAAGACCGCGTATTAATTGCGGTGCTTCGCCGGTTTGAATCGCTTCAGCAAATGCATTGATATCTGCACCCGCAGAGAAGAATTTACCCTCGCCTGTAATGACAACAGCTCGGGTGTCAGGGTTAGACAAGCAGGAATCGATCGCTTCAGCAATTTGCGGAAGAAACTCCATTGAAAATGACTGGGTTGCAGATTTTCCGGCCATAGTGACCAGCGCAATACCATTGTCCAATTCGCTAACTAACACTGGCATATTTCCACTTCACAATTTCACATTGACATTTTTTACCTTGGTGTAGAACCTTAGCGCATCTTTGCTTTGTTCAATACCGATTCCTGATTGCTTCCAACCTGTGAAAGCGGTTTGTGGGAAAGTAATCGGATACTCGTTGATGGAGACCATGCCAGACTCTAAGTCGCGGGCTAGATTGTGCGCACGACTCAAATTATTAGTCCATATACCGTTTAGTAGGCCAAAATCAGAATGGTTTGCCAAGGCTAATGCTTCCTCATCGGTTGAGAATTTAGTAACCGATAATACTGGACCGAACAATTCCTCATTGAACAGAGGGTTTTCTACGTCTACATCTGTTACAATCGTCGCTTCCATGAATGCTCCATCACCAGATATCGCATTACCACCACAGGCGACTGAACCGCCGTGAGATAGGGCTTGTGCTAACTTTTCCAACACCTCAGCACGGTGATTTTCGTGGACAAGACTGCCGATTCTGACTCCTTCTGCCATGCCTGGCCCTACTTTCCACTTACCGACTTCAGCGACAACAGCAGCTACTAATTCATCATGAATGTCCTCGTGAACAATCAATCTTGAACCAGCCCAACACATCTGTCCTGCGTTCATGAAAATACCAAAACAAATTGCCTTAGCCGCATACTTTAGATTTGCATCGGGAAATACGATATTTGCACCTTTCCCACCGAGTTCAAGAGTCACTGGGGTGAGGTTTTCACTTGCTTTCGCCATCACAGTTTTACCAGTTGGAACGCCACCGGTAAGGACGATACCGTCGACACCCTTGTGACCTGCCAGTGCATCTCCAATTAGCCCGCCCGAGCCAGTAATTACTTGCAACACTCCAGCTGGAAGGCCAACATTCGCTTCATCCATTTTCCTCATCCAAGCAATTAGTGATAGTGGAGTCCAAGATGCAGGTTTGGCGATTACTGTACAACCAGCAGCAAGCGCTGGGGCAATAGAACGCAGAGCCAATTGTAGCGGGAAGTTCCAAGGCACGATATGGGCTGTTACCCCAATTGGTTGCCGGAGCGTGTAGTTCAATCTATTCCCCGGTACTGGTATTGTACTTCCCTCAATCTTGTCGGTAAGACCGGCGAAGTATTCTAATGTCCACGCACCGTAACGGATTTCAGATAGTGCTTCTCGGAATGTTTTGCCATTATTCTCCGATTCTACCTTTGCTAATTCTTTTGCTGCTGCATATGTGGCTGCCGCCATCTTGTTGAGAATTCTACCTCTTTGTGCTGGGTCCATTTTCTTCCAGTCTGCGCTTTCAAAAGCAGCTCTTGAGGCTTCAACACAGCGGTTAACATCACCGACTGTAGCCTTTGGCACGGTGGAAATTGTATCGCCTGTTGCGGGGTTTATCGCATTGCTGACGTCACCGTTTTCCGAGTCGGTCCATTCACCAGCAATGTACATTTTTTCTGCGCTCATATTAGCCGCACTGAGTTTCTCTTGAAAGGTGTTCGCTAATTCTGTAGACTAAGTAATGAAGTCAATTCGTCATTTTTGCATGATAACTATAATTGTCAGTTCATCATACATACACCATGGCTCGAACGGTCGGTCTCGCTGGAACAACGGCAAGGACCATCGCCAAACGTCCACCAAGACTGCTGATTATTGCGGGGGCAACGGCTACTGGAAAATCAACTGTGGCCATGACCATTGGCGCTAAGAGTAAATTTGCGCGCTTAATATCCACCGACGCAATAAGAGAAATTCTCCGTTCCACTGATGAAGACCATGCCAATCCAGCATTGCATCGTTCCTCATTCTCGATCGGTGATTCAAATGACGCAATTATTGACTGGGTCGACACCTGTAAGGCGGTTGAGCAAGGCATTGATGCAACCATTAATCGAGCAATGCGAGAAGGTATTGACTTATTGATTGAAGGAGTACACATAATTCCAAGCGACCGATTGATTCGCAACTGGATAGAATCTGGCGGAATTGCTGTTGGCGTAATAATGGCGGTGAGTGATGAAGACAAACACAAGTCGATGATTAAATCACGCGATGCTCACTCATTTAGAAGACATGACCGATACATGGCCAATTTTGATCGGATTAGAAGAATCCAGGATGGACTGATTGAACGTTCAAAAATTGCCTCATGGCCAGTTGTCGATATATCTAGAGTGTCGAGTGATTTAGAAAAAATTGAACATCACTTGGATGTCGCTTGGAATCAAAGACGAGGCTAACCGTTGATGGTGAAAGTAACTTGGCTTTGCAAGGTTGATGAATCATCGGTAACACCTAAATCTAGACTTATTTCGATGGTTGTTGAGTCTATTGAGACCATTACAATATTCAGCATTTTTATCTCAACGCCTCTTATTTCGCCGTGATGTAACAGGTCATCGTTCACGCTTGACATTGCTAACTCAACAGCATCTAACCGTTCCACACCGTTAGTTACCCATAGTTCTGTACGATTTTCAGTTAGTGAAGGCAATACATCGACAACCTCCTTGGTTGTTTCGATAACTGAATCGGCGTTAGGTTCGTGAGCAGAAGTTAAACCTGCTACTTTTACACTAAATACGGCCATAGAAAGCAGGGATAACAGAAGAACTACCCCCGTTGCTAGCAACATTTGAGCCCGTTCATCACGAGTACAAGTGGTACGATGCATCAAGCACCACCGCCAATATTCCACAAAGTCAAGCTTATTGTCCAAACATTATCATCAACGGTTAGAAGATGATGCACTGTTACCGTATTGCCTGATGGTGTTCCAACCAGCCCATATGGATTGGAGATGCCGCTATTTTTGGCCAACCAACAATTCGCTTCTTTACCGGCCATAAGTGCGTCTTGAAGTAGAGTACATGCGCCGTCATTATCTGCTTGAGATAGTAATTCAGCAAGTCGGTTTTCACCTGCGACCTCTGCATCAAGGCCCAAACCGTATTGTAAAACCGATTCGCCAGCAGCCTCAAGACTTGTATCATGAGCTACAGAACGAGAATCTGGGACGTCGATACGAATCAGAAATGTGGCGGACATGAAGAATAGCCAAAACAATGTAAGCATCTCAAGAATGTGGATTTGAGCGGCTTCATCATCGCGCAGGCAATCAACTCCTCATATTATTGGTGATGGAACATAGCCACCACCTGACGGGTTTAATCCAACTGTATAAGTTGAATCTGAAGTAATGATTTGTTGGGAAATTGCGTGGCTCGATTCACCAATTAAATCGGGGCTGAATACCAACAAGTTGAACGCCAATAGAGCGGCGACAATCATCATTCCCGAGTGCTTAAATCCGGCTGAGAACCTACCATTCTGCATCAAACCAGCCATAGAACCATTACCGAGTGCTTGCATAGTCACGCCGTAATAAAATACTGTTACGAAAAATAACGGGTCGATTGATCTAATTGTCATATTACCAATGTTCGCACCACCGGAATCTCCGCCTCCTTCATCACCGGAATTGGATTTAGCAATAGCTGGAATAAAGATCTTACCAAGCAGCGTAATTACCCCTAAAAATACGAAATATGAGGTCCATATAACCGCAATGTACGAACCTATGGCTCGATTTCTCTCACCCTCAAGGAACTTGATTTCACGAGAGTCATTCGCTGCAGTGACAAGAATGTCTGAGATTTTTCCTCCAGCGCGGTCTGCCTCTGCTATTAGGGTAATCGCTCTTTTTACCAGCGGCGTACCAACCCGTTCCGAGAATTGTTTGATAACGTCACTGAACTTAATTCCCCAACTCAATTGGTCGGACATTTTCTTGACTTCGTCATTCAGCGCACCATATTCCGATTTAACCAGCGTTTGAACAGCAACTGTCATTGAGAGACCACCTTTCCAATACTCCGCCATATCTCTCAAGAAGTCCGGGAACTTTTCCTCAATCTCATTCTTACGCTTCTCGACTCTCTCCCAGTAGTAAGATGCAGGATATAGTAAGAAAAAGAAAGTCAAGCCGAAGAAGTTTAGGAAAATCATTGGCCGCAAATCGATTGGTCCCAAGTCGAACTTTGGACCCAACCAAAATGATTTGTTATTCATATTGGTTGGAATACCGTCATAGAAATCGAGTGTCACGTCGAATTCAGCAGAATTCAACCTTTTTCCATCCTCATTTGAAAATATGGCCACTTCATAGCCACGGTCTGGCTCCATGTTGTCAATACCTATCGCGCATACATCGCTAGCCTTGCCAGTAACGCCAGTGAATGAGCCCAGCACGTTGAGATCTGGATCTCTTACCGCAACGGTATAACTGGTCGGAGTTGCTGCTTCTACTTTGCAATCTAATGACATCGGTTGTTGAATCACAACATTACCCTTGACTTGTTCAGGCATACCGGGAACGTCAAATGACTTAGCTCTAGAAACGAAGTTCGTCCACGGATTCTCAGACCACTCTAACTGGTCTGGTTGGTCTTTGAGAATTGCGCAGGATTCGTTAGCCTGATATGATGGCTTTACTGAGCCGCTAAATTCAGCGGAGAAATCCGTTCCAAGTTCATCCTGTGCTGTTGCTCCACAGTATACGTTGGTGAACATAGGTTCACCGTTAGCAGTTGGAATAAATCCTGAATTTGTGGCCCACATAATCCCGGAGGACAATCCCAAAATTAGTGATATGAAAATAATAATGTACAGATTCTTTAGCGTTTTATCATCCTTAGGAAGATCTAGTTCAACAACTAGTTTTTTCTTCTTCTTCCTTGCCATAATCTCAACTCACATCTCTTGTTCCTTGCTGCTTGTGTAAACTAAAACAGCATATGCAATGTGGATCATTGGAATGAAACCAAGAACTATTCCATACAGCATGCCTTCTGACATCTGTGCGCCAGAGCCAGAAACCCAGAACATAATTACCAACATTACAATCAAGAACAGCGGCATAGCAACTGCGACTACGATATATGATTCTGCCAGTAATGCAATGGACTCGAGGAATTGCTGGAGACGAGTTCGGTTCTCTCTCATGTAGTGTTCTGCCCTATTTAGGAAATACAATTTCAAGTGACCACCAGAAGTTAGTGTTCCAACCATACCTTGGAAAAACTCAGTTAGCCAAACCGATGCAGCACGGTCAACGCTGAGTTTTATCGCAGTGATTAAATCATAACCGAGTAATGTTACATCTCGATATATCAATCCAGCATCTTCGGACACATCACCGTAAATGTCTTTATTCATCGCTAAAGAACGGAAAATCTTAGCTGGTGTGGCGTTAGCTGCAGACATTGCAGCAGTGTATGAAGCAGCATATGGCAGGTACTTTTCGATTTGAGCACCGCGTCGGTCGGCCTCACGTTTTGCACCGCCACGCACTAGTAGGAAACCTGAGTAAGGGATTATCGCGCCAAACAGAGCCAAAATCAAAACTTTGAACGGCGCTGGGAAAATTCTGGTTGCGTAATCCGGACAGCCGTTACCTGGTTTGGATTTGTCTACCAACTCGGGCTCCCAATATTCCCAGTCGAGACATGGATTGATTGTGGCAGGATCTTGTAGGCTTTCCCAAAACGCAATCACCCCAACTTCTGGTAGAAAGAATATCCCGATTATTCCCCAGCATACTAAAGCGACAGCAATCGAAGTAAAAATCACTGTTGAGAGGTAGACTTCTGGCATGATGCCCATCGAACCCTTGACGAGGTTTTCAGAGAGGTTTGTGTCTCTACGTGCTCGCTTTTTGAGTATCCTACCAAGAATTCTGTTACAGAATCTTTGCCAAGCAGTTAGTTCCATAGTAATCTCTCCCCATCAACGTAGTCCGTCGACACGAGCAAGGATTTCATTAGGACGTACATAATATTCTGTAACGATTTGGGAAACTTGGTCTGCTTTCCTTATATCGTTTAGAACCATCCATTCAAGTATTCTCTTTCGAGTTCTTAGTTCTCTGCGCATGTCGTCTTGCGAATAGTTTAGTTTAACCATGATTTTTTCCAAAACATATGACTTACCACTGAAAATAAAGTCATCAGAAGTTACATCCCAACGGAATACTTCGTTAGTGATTACCTCAAGCGAGTTGGGGTCTATTCCAACAATTTCTACCAGTTGTTTGGTTCTTCGCACACGCTTACCGTTAATCCTAGTCTGTATTTGTATCGAACATGCCTCGAGAGCAGGCAGTAAAACACGAGGAATATCAATCGGCTTGTTCTCCAATCTGTGTACCAGTGAAGGTACAGAATCAGCGTGAACAGTAGAATAAGCACAGTGACCTGTTGCCATGGCTTGGAACAGAACATATGCTTCTGCACCACGTATTTCACCCACGATGATGTACTCCGGCCGTTCTCTCAAAGCCGCTTTCAATAACTCGAACTCACCGATTACACCTTCACTGGACTCGCCACCGAACCCTTGTCTTGTTAGACCTGGTACCCAGTTAGGTTGAGGAATGTTTACTTCTCTGGTGGATTCGATTGATACAATCTTCATCTGCCATGGAATGAAAATACACATTGCGTTCAGCGTCGTGGTTTTTCCTGACGCAGTACCGCCGACAAACAGCATTGGGACTTCATTTTGAAAAGCAATCCACAAGTATGATACCATCAATGATGACATTGTTCTAAACGCAATAATATCCGCTGGAGAAAACGGATCATCCTTGAACCTTCTAATACAAAATGATGAACCTCTCGTCGACACTTCGTGACCCAGTTTCATAACGATTCTAGAACCATCCATTAACGTTGCATCAAGCAGCGGGTCGGCGACTGAAATGTGTTTGCCACACCTTTGTGCTAATTTGATTACATATGATTCCAATTCATCATCGGTCTTCCAGATACAGGTTGTTTCAACAGATTCAAATTTTCTGTGATACGCAAAAATTGGTACATTGGTTCCGTCCAAAGAAATATCCTCAACGTTAGCGTCGTTCATCAAAACATCCATGTCACCATAACCAATCAAGTCCCTGCGCAGATAGTAGAAAATCTTAGATTTCGACTTCTTGTTTATCTTCATACCATATGATTTGATGACCTTGTCCATTGCAGTTCTTAGGTAAGCCTCGGGATTTGCATCTATCTCATCGATATTGGCAGTCAATGAACGGATAAAAATATCCATTATTTCTTCACGGTATTGCTCTTCCTTCTTTGTCATTGGCGGCTCAATAATTTGGTAAATGATGTTTAAAGTGGCTTTATCGCGCACAATTCTGGCAAATGCGTGTGGGGGCATAACTGGATATTTATCCAACTCGTCATACTGTGCTCTTTGTTGTGCACGCTGCCGTTTTCTTGAATCTCCGCGCTTTCCACGTTTCCTCGCCAAACCATTACCCCCTGCCGTTGCACTTGACGACATGCGTTGGACAACTATAACACTTCGGTGAAAGGATGATAAAAAATGGCCACACTGGCCATAAATTAATGCATTCAAGAAATAATTATTCTAAACTTTGTCAACCAACTATTTGTTGAGATAACCAAATCTTCCAATGTGGATTCATTATTTATTTGATAGTCGGCTTGTTCGATTAGTGTGTGCAATCCCCAGCCAGCTTCTCTAGCTTCTCTAATTTGGAATTGTTCTCTATCACCGTCTTCTAAGCGCCCTCTCGATTGGGTTCGCTGAAACCGCACTTCGGGGTTCGCAGTGATAGCGACACTACTGAACCGTGGCGCCCATCTCGAGTTGAATATCTGAAATTCTGCGGTACCTCGCATCCCTTCAATCAATACAATGGGGTGAGTTTTCATCAGTTCCGTCACCTCATCTGCAAGGCGAATTGCCAAAACCTCTTCGCCAAATTTTGCTCGTAAATCTGCTGCAACTTCGCCAAATACATTCGGATTACCTTCAAGACCTCTAAGTTTAACTTCGGCCCTTACCATGTCTCCCATTGATCTAACCGGGATTCCGTTGTCTGCGATAATATTGGCGAATTCACCTTTACCAGAGCCTGGCATTCCACAGACTGCTACAGCATGCCCCATGAGTTTCCGTATCCCTGCCGCCACTATAAACTACCTGTTATGCATAATGAATTAAACATCATTCATAATGATTAATTGCTGAATTCGGCACTGCCCCAACGACGATCCATCAGCTTCCAAAGCACTGCTGAGGCAAATAGTAAGAATCCTGAAATTCCTAGCATACCAACATAGCCTTGTCGAACCATAGTCTCATCGTACATACCTGCAGTGGCTGCCAATCCGTCTTCAGAGGCACGCTCCCACCAATTTCCGTACAGAGAGACATCCCCTTGCGTAAAAGATAACAAAAACAACCCGAGCAGTGGCAAAACTGTTCCGACCCAAAACCAAATCATAATTGACGCATCGAATATGGCTTTGTTTGGCCTTAATCCCATTAGGAAGGCGGTCAAGGCAACGATATAGATTGAGTTAGCGAACATAACAACTATGCTTGTCGGCAAAGAAGTCCACTCATCAAGGCGCCAAGCCATCAAAATTATGAAAATCAAAGAAATCCAAGATGTGATTAAGAAATAAACCAACACCTTGGCTCTAATGAGTTGCGGCACTCTTACTGGCAAACCATTCATGAATTCTGGAGAATCCAGTATTGTTAACCATGAATAAAAGTTGAAGCCAAAGAATCCAAGGAAAGGTGCATATGATAGCAAGTTAATCGGTATTGGAGCCTCAGCAAAATCGATTAGCCAAGCCATGCCAAGCAGCACGGCTAACGGTATGGAGTATGAAACTACCATCTTCTTAATTGAGCCTGACCTAAACAAATCAACGAATTCTTTAGCTACAATGAGTCTGATTTCCCCTCGACCGAGGAATGAAAGTCGTGCGTAAATTGGTTTGAAGAGGTCCCCTTTCTCAACCACATTAACATCGAAGTCATCGATTATTAGCAACGAAGACAAATACCCCAGTAAGATACAAATTCCAAAACCAAACAATCCAAACAGAAGATTTTTTCCGGTTTGAATTTCTAATCCTATTATTGCGATTTCTGCATCAAAAGCACCGACACCGATGATGATGCCCAATAGTACAACTGCTATGGGTCCGAAGATTGTGAAAGGCCTTCCTCTCATCCACAACGCTGAGGCAAGAAATGAAATTGCGAGACCCTGAGCAAGAGTCACCACCATAGCAAACCAAGTCCATGGTAAACTGCTATATTCCAAAGGAGTAGTAATGCCAAAAAAGGTATCTAAGGCCTTGCCCATACCCATACCAACAATGATTGGAGTGAGAATCAATAACACGTAAAATACCAAATCCTTGATGAAATATGCGAAGTGAGCCATTGAATTTGGCAGTGGTTGAAGTGCGGGGGAGGCGAGTAGATGATTCTTGGTTGCAGTCCGTCTCACCAACGCGTCTCGCCCCATGAAAGCGAAAGTACCCATTCCCAAACTGAACATCAATAACGGCAAGTGAAGAGCAAAGCGTAGTTCTTGCCAAGTAAAACTGTTGGCTTCTGTATCTGTAGTTTGAGCGGCTGAATCACCGACTAAAAACTGTAAACCAACTGTCGATACCATGGTCACTAGAGCGAGTAGAAGCGGGAAAAGAACCATTTGTCGGGCCTTAGCAAATTCGACATTTTTGCGATATTCTTCTTTGAACATAACCTGGAAAGTTGCTGTGAAGGAAGATATACCATTTAGTGGAGTCAATAATTTTTGACCGCCAGAATGAGTCCCAAGATTTGCCGAGGCGATCGAATAGTCATTATCATCCCATTCTCTGGTAGATATGTGAGCGCCCGGCAAAACTACTCCTCCTCAGCCGCCTCTTGTTCTAATTGCCTTTCCACATCTTCAATCGATTTGCCAACCAAACGAATGAAGACATCCTCCAAGGTTTCTGAGGAGTCCATTTTCAAGCCCCTAACTGTACCAGCTGCCAGCACTTTGCCATCATTGATTATCGCCATTCTATTACACATCCTTTCAGCCATCTCAAGAACGTGCGAACAGAGAAAAATTGTGCCACCAGCCTTGACGTGATCGAGCAACCATTCACGACACTTCCGTTGATAGATTGGATCAAGATTAGCAAACGGCTCATCGAGGAATAGCAACTTTGGTTTGTGAATAAATGCTGAAGCCAACATGACTTTCTGTCGTTGACCTTTTGACAAATCCTTACACATTGTATTTCTTTTTTCTTCTAAACCAAACCACTCAATCCAATACTCTACTTCGAACTCACTATTGTCGATGTCTCTTAACTTAGCGACGAACTGTAAAAACTCTACCGGAGTCAAATAAGATGGTGGCGACTCGGATTCAGGAACTATCCCAATATTGGCCTTGACCTTTTGTGGAGACTTGGTTGCATTGATACCCAAGACCTCAATCTTACCTTTGCTCGGCTTTAACTGACCGGTTAACAACTTGATGAACGTCGATTTACCTGCACCATTAGGCCCGAATACACCGAAAAACTCACCTGAATGAACCTCGACATTTAGTGGGTGAAGGGCGATAAAATCGCCATATTTTTTGGCCATATCGATTGCCTTTACCAACGGTATGTCGTCACCCATGATGTTTGGTAACTGTTCTATTCTATGTATTATTGGATTGAGCCACAATCGGATAAATCATGAAGTTGATTGATTTAGCAATCGCATGGACGACCCAAGTAGTGCTGTTTTGACGGTACAAGAAATGCCGCTTTCTGACGACTCGATGTCTGGATGTATTGCACTTGCAACCATCAATCGACCAAACAAACTTAACGCGCTTAATAGCGAAGTTATGGACTCATTGAAGAATTTCTGTTCATGGGTTGAAGCGAACGACCGAGTTAGATGCGTTGTCATCACCGGTGCAAGCCCGCTACCTGCTGAAGAAGGTCGGCGAGCCAAGCCCAATGCTTTCGTTGCCGGTGCTGATATTGCAGAATTTGTCGATATGGATAAGCAGGCTGCAAAGGTTAAGTTCACTGATAATGCAGTGGAAGCACTGTGGAAACTGACCAAACCTACCATTGCCATGGTAGATGGGTTTGCTCTTGGCGGTGGATGTGAAGTTGCATGCTCATGTGACATCCGAATTGCCTCAAAGCGCTCGAAGTTTGGAACTCCGGAAATAAATTTAGGGCTAATACCGGGATACGGAGCCACTCAACGGTTAGCCAAATTAATTGGTTACGGGAAAACGCTCGAATTGATTATGACCGGTGAAATGATTAGTGCTGATGAAGCCTCAAACATCGGCTTAGTAAATCACGTATGTGAAGTTGAAGACTTGGAGGATTTCACTATGGATATGGCCAATAAAATTGCCAGTAAATCCGTCTTTACACTGAAAGTAGCGAAGCGCACGATAAAGGCCGCATTGAATAATTCTCTAGACGAAGGTATCGCAATTGAGGCCGAAGAATTTGCCAATTTATTTGATAGCGCTGACAAACAAGAAGGCGTTAAGGCATTTATGGACAGAAGTAAACCAACTTGGCAAGACAAGTGATCTAGAAACCAATCACTAATTGCCAAGCAATCGTAAATACGGCAACATCACACAGTGCATGGGCAAGCCAAGGTATCCATACACTTCTTGATTTAAGATATAACCATGAAAATACGATTCCTCCGATAAACAGCCCCAAAGAGCACAAGAAGTTCCCTAACGGCGAAATAAACAGTGACAGTGCAATAGTGTGGTGTAGAGTGAAAATCAGTGCCGAAGCTATTATCGGCAACCAAAATCCTCCGATTACTTGCTCTAACTTTGTTAGTATGAACCATCTAAACAAATATTCCTCCAAAACAGAATTAACAAAAATCCAAAACATAACTGCCCAGAAAAAGACTACTGGATTGGTCAATCCAACCGGCTCAAGTATCGCGGTTAAATCATCGGAAGAGATCATCAAATCTCCAAGGAAAAAGTAAGCAACGAAAATTACCAAACTCATTGCAATTCCAAGACCAAAAGATAAACCCCATCCACCTTGTTTTGGTGTTGACATTGATACTTGTTCACCATCTACCTTTAGATGCCAGTATGCTGGAAGGCCAAACATCCACAACTTCGTCAACACAAACACGATGATAGCAATAATTCCCGCCTGCAAAACAAAACCGGTAACTACTGAGATGGTTGGTGCAATAGCGGCAAGAATAAGCCCGGTCAGTGCCAAATTGTTAGATTTAGAAGTATGTTGATGGTTTTCACCCATCCAACTCAGTCCTCATCCATTTGTAACTTCAATTCCGCCAATGCGTCGCTTGCATTGGGCATTGCAGGAGGAGGCAGTTCCATTCCTGGTAGCGGAGGTAAAGGCATGCCATCTAGCCCTGGTAGTTCAGGCAACTTTTGCTTCTTTTCAACCACTTCGAATCCTGAGTCAAGTGGAGTTCTCAATTTTAAAATCGTACTCTCATCCAATCGAATGAACGTTGCACCATAAACATGCCCAGCCTCTGGCTTTTGCGGTTCATCTATGACGTTTAATCCGTGTTGAGGGTTTTGCAACAAGCCAACAATGTCCTCTCCTTCATTGTGTTGTTCCCACATTCTAACGGTTGAAGCCCTTATTTCAGCGAGTTGATTGCGTCTGCGCTTCTCTATTCGCTGTCTAATTTCTTGGTGCTTCACTCTCCGGTTTGACACAGTCATTTCAATGTCAGCGTCTTCAACCGATTCAGGGCTGACCTCAACAACATACTCATCCGCAGTATGAACATTCTCAACTGTAACTTCAATTTCAACCAGTTCTTCAGCGGTTTCTTCAGATTCGCTGTCTTGTTGGTTAGCTGCTTGTATTTTAGCCAACTTCCTTTCCCTAAGCGAAACTCCATCCATGTTTTCATCAGCAACAACCGGATCGGGTATATCTGAAGCGATCGAGGATTCAACTACGGTTTCAGAATCCTCAATCTCACTCGAGACTGTTGCAACTGTAACGGCATCTTGGGGACGTGATTTCACTCCTCTGCCCCCGAGCATCACCCATCCAAGTGATGCAAGAAACGTGACCCCAATAAGCGACCATTTGCCGTTATCAGATAGGCTCGAAGCTGAGGTCAAGTAGAATATTCCCGCACTGGCAGCAACCAATGCACAAGTTGTTCGGAAGAATCCCATGTCCCTCAATAACCCCCAGTGACTTCTAATTTATCATGCTGATGGCAATTGGCTGAACAAGTTTTCCAAAGCCCTCACCCGATGACTGAATTTGTTTTTGGCTACTGAATCAATGGCTCCAAAGGTCTTGCCGTGTGTACTGTAAGCCCCATAATTCCCTGCCGGCAACGGATTTTTATGTTCGTCAAGGTCGTACGGGATGAAGATTGGGTCAAATCCAAA